>OLPU01000211.1_pt1 | contig 53671 bp, 55 predicted proteins | sample 1673111 | NCBI WGS metagenome assembly OLPU01 (sample SAMEA3136755, study PRJEB25190) | human gut metagenome | reverse complement strand
GGCGGGGTCGATGGAGAACAGCGTGCCGACCACGCGCGCCGACGTGATGCGCCCGGACAGCACAGCCTATGCACCACCAACGATAATGTTCAGTGCAAACGCATAGCGGTCAAGCACTTGCATGATGCGGCAGAGCGTTACTCAACAAAAGCCAAGCAAAGACACCGATAGATGTTAAGGAATCAGTTATATCTGTTTTTTCGCCAGCTACAGGAGAGAATCGACTATAACTGATTTCCATGCGCTTCTTCAGAGAAGACAAGTCTGTTGGACACTTTGATGGACTAAAGGCCAGAACACAATGGCGCTAGATGGGACAAAAGGTACATTGGTCCTATGGCTAAGCGCAAACATATCGGCACCGTAATTCTCACGATACTGGTCGCGGCTCTGCTGGCGTCGGGCATTTCCGGCTGGCTGTTCTGGCAGTCGGCGCAACGGGTAATCGGCGAGGCGCAGTAATCCGTCGAGCAGGGCGACTTCAAGCAAGCGCTTGAGCAGATGGGCAGCGCTGGCAGTCACATCGTCACGGCGCGTGATGAAACCCAAGGCATGCCATGGCAGGCCGCCGAATACGTGCCATATTACGGTTCGGACGTGAAGGCGGTGCGCGGCATGCTGGGCGCGGCCGCCGACGCCGCGACCAACGCCCTGCCCAAAATCGACAGTGCCGCGCAGGGCACGTTGGTGGACTTCAATATCGAAGAGCTGCTGTCCGGCATGAACTTCTCCGACGGCACGCTGTCCATTCCCAAAATCGCCTCCATCAAGCAGGATCTGTCCGACGCCGGCGTGGTCTTGAAGCGCGTCAAGACGTCGATTTATGCGCTGCCGCAACCCCACACAGAACAGATCACCGAAATGGTCAACCAGGGCAAGCAGGTAGTGGACCAAATCGATGAGGCTTTCGACACCTTGAACACCATCGTCGAGAAGATTCCGGGCTGACGTCGGTTTGTTCTTGTCAGACGTACCATTCAGGCCGGCGCAGTCCTAGGAATGGCCGCTGTTTGCGCGCTGCTGCGGTCTGTGTGAGATCGATGTCGGCGATAATCAACTGTTCTTGGTCGTCGGCCTCGCTGGCAGCGTTGACGTACGGGTCCACCACCACTGATTGGCCGGCGAACGCCACATCACCCTCCGTGCCGACCCGGTTGCCCATGGCGATGGCCACCTGGTTCTGCATGACCTGGACGCGAATCTCCCACAGGAACATCTCCAACGGTTCGGCGCTGATATGGCCTTGTTCGTTGATCCATAGCGAAGCGTCGCAGTTGTGGCCGTCCTGAGCTTTGAGGTACAGGTTCGGTGAAAACGTACATGCCATGTTGCCGAGTCTTGCTCTGCAATGCGGCGACGTGACGGTCGGTCAGGTCCATGAGATATCACGACGCATCGCGGTTCTCATACTGGGGGAAGAACGGGGAGAACTGTATCTCAGGGAAGAACAACAGATCGGCACCGGCCTCACCGGCCTGATCGTAGTAGGCCAAGGCCCTATCGGCGTCTTCGTCGATATTGTCGGTCATCGCCATCTGCGCCATCGCCAGTCTCATATCGTTTCCCCATCTTTGAGCTGCGAAATTTATCCGTATAGGTCAATTGTGTTGTACTCCAATGTAATCAGTCAATACACGCCAAGTGAAAACCATTGAAAAACAATGTGACAACATCATGCGGCCTTAGCAAAACTCCCCTCAGTCGTCTACGGCGCCAGTTCAGCCGTAATGAAGACGGTCTGGCGACCGCGCTACATAGCTCGACTGTCGCCTCGCCCTCGCTTACAAACAGCTTCGCTGTTTGCTTAACGGCTCAGCCTCCAGAGGGGAGCCAGTAGACGAGTAGTGCGTTACCGTTTCACGATTGAGCGCTTGGCGAGGTGTGGGGTTTTTGTGTTGTTTGCGGTTGCGGCTGGCGGCCGACTTTTCGCGCTCGCGTCGGGCTTTCGCCTCCTCGCGGGCGGCCATCGCACGCTCCTCCTCTAGGGATGGCAGACCGGCTGCGGCACGGCGACGGTTGTCCTGCTCGTAGTCGCGCCTGGCCTTGCGCTCGCCTGCCGCCGAACCGGGCGTGGGGAACCATCGCAATTGACAGAGCGTCTGGCCGAGATTCCACAGATTGTTGGTCAACCAATAGAGCAGCACGCCGAACGGCAACGTGGCACCCGACACCACGTAAATGGCGGGAAAGACGAACACGGTCATCTTCTGCACACGGAATTGCGGCGAGACCATAGCATCTTTCGACGTATTGCGGTGAATGAGCATCCACTGGATCGCGAACAACGTCAGGCACATCAACGCCACGGCCACGCCGATGATGATGCGTGACTGCGGCGAGGCAACCGTGCCGAACGAGTCGGCGATGCGTACGCCGAATATGGACGATGATTCGATGTCGCCCGCCATGGTGTGGTCGATGCCGCCCAACGGTTCCGCATTCCCATCGGCGATTGCAGGCAGGGATTGCAGCGTGTAGAACAGCGAGCACAAAATAGGCGCCTGGATCAGTGAAGGCAGGCAGGAACCAAGCGGATTGGCGTTATATCGCTGCTGCAAGGCCATGATTTCACGTTGCATGGCTTCTTTGGAACGCGGGTCCTTGCGCGCGGCGTACTTGTGCTGGATGCGTTGAATCTGCGGTTGGAGCACCTGTATCCGCTGCATCGCACGCATTTGGGAAAGGAAGAGCGGCAGCAGACAGATGCGGATGACGAGCACGAGGCACATGATCGCGATGCCCCACGCGGGGCTGGGGCCAGCAGTCATGCCAAACGTGACCAGGGCGTGGTGAAACAGGGTGAGCAGTTGGGCGACAACCCATTCTAGGGGTCGCAGGATGTGGTTGAGGATATTGATGAAGTTCATTGGGATTCCTGATGAATTGACGAATCTGGGATGTGTTTCCGAGTTCAAGCAACTGCAATCTGGTACGGCAACAGCTGGGAACTCCCCTCAGTCCGCTTCGCGGACAGCTCCCCTCAGAGAGGGGAACCAAATTAGGGGGAAACAAGAACATCGCATAAATGCGTATCCACATGTCGCCTAAACAACACAATTGCGTTAGACCGTGGGGCGCAACGATGAGAGCTGAAAAGAGAAGCTAAATCAGATTCGGGAATCGGGGAGCGTGTAACGGGGCCAGCGTGGCATCCATTGCGGGCGGGCCCATGAGCGGACGGCGTTCATCACCGTCGCATCGAAGCGGAAGCTGGCGGGCAACGGTCGGCGGCCGGCCGAACCTACGAACGACAACAGCACGACCGCGCAGCACGCACATACAGCCGTCACCGTGGCGACGAAGACCATGGCGGCCAGGGCAGTCTGCGAATCACCGCCGGCAATCCAGCAGCCAGTGGCACTCAACGACAACAACAACGTCATCAACACGATGATGTCCGCCATCGGCATCGGACGCGACAGTACCCGCCCACGCGAGGCAGCCATCGTCCACGCACCGGCCAAACGCTGCCGCAACGACTCCGCACAGGCCACGGGCAGAAGAACTGGCATCATCAGCAGCACGCATACGGCAAACCCCAGCCGGGTGCCAAGTGCAATGCCGTTCATGATGTTCTACACATTCCTTCTGAACCATACTTCCGCCTGGAAGACGGTCCCAGTATATACCCGATTCGACGCCAATTCGGTATTGTCCAAAAGCACTGACCAATTCGACGAAAATCACATCTCATCCACCATGACTTGTAGCGCTCCGCCACTGGCGTATCACTGCATATCAAAGTCGCTCATCCTCGAATTACTGTCCTGCAACACCGAACGTGCCGCGGGCTGGAATGTATTTTGAGTCCTGAGTAGATTAACCGTTCACAAGACCGATATCGCAACGGCGCAACAAAGGCAACAGCACGCCCAAAAAGCCCGGAATTCCACCAATATGAGATGGTCGACAAAATAACCAAAACGTCAACGAAAACCATAGGAGGCCATCGAACATGTCCGAGAACATGGAAAAAAAAACAAACAACATTCGATTTGCCGTCGGGTTTCTGGCCTTTGGCCTCCTGTGGAGCACCGGCCTGTACGTGGTGGCCACCGTGCTGCGCATCCAGAAGGTGAAGTAGCCGCTGCGAGTGCCTATCTCCGTTTCAGGGGGCTGATTTTGACTCAGCATCATGCAGCGCAGCTATATCCTCGGTGCGGGTATACTATTCCGGGCCGTCACGACGACGCCTATGGAACGCACGCATGGCAAAGAGAGAAACATGAGTCAGCCCGACACCGACACGGCGGCACAGTCGCCGTCCTCGCAACAGGAACCGCAGATTCAGACGGATGGCCGTCGAAGCCATTCGGAACAGATGAATCAACCAGCGCAAACCAGCCAGTCCGAGTCGTCACATGATGGCAAAGACGAGCACGCCCTACATACCAACCTGAAGCGCGGCATGGAATCCCGCCACCTGCAGATGATCTCATTAGGCGGCGTGATCGGCACCGGCCTGTTCCTGAGCTCCGGATACACCATCCAGCAGGCGGGCCCCATCGGCACGATCCTGGCATACAGCATCGGCGCGCTGATCGTCTACCTGGTCATGCTCACGCTCGGCGAACTGTCCGTGGCCATGCCGGTGACCGGCTCCTTCCATGTGTATGCCGAGAAGTTCATCGGCCCTGGCACCGGCTTCGTGATCGCAATCCAGTATTGGCTCACCTGGACGGTGGCGCTCGGCTCCGAATTCACCGCCGCCGGCCTGCTCATGCAACGCTGGTTCCCGGACAGCCCCACATGGGTGTGGAGCGCGGCGTGCATCATTCTCATCTTCACCTTAAACGCCTTGTCGGTGCGGCTCTTCGCCGAAGCGGAATTCTGGTTCGCCTCGATCAAGGTGTTCGCCATCTGCGCGTTCATCGTCATCGGATCGCTCGCCATCTTCGGCGTCATCCCGGTCGCCGGCTACCAACATGCCCCGATGTTCGTCAATCTCATCAAGGACGGCGTCTTCCCCAACGGCTTCATGCCGGTGTTCGCCACGATTCTGACCGTCAACTTCGCGTTCTCCGGCACCGAACTCATCGGCGTGACCGCCGGTGAGACGAGGGACCCGCAAACCGCCGTGCCGAAAGCCATCCACACCACCCTGTGGCGTCTGGTGCTCTTCTTCATCGGCTCAATCACCGTGATGTGCGCGCTGATCCCGTGGCGCAAGGCCGGCGTGGGCGAAAGCCCGTTCGTGCTCGTGTTCAACGGCATAGGCATCCCCTATGCGGGAGACATCATGAACTTCGTGGTGCTCACGGCCGTGCTCTCCGCCTCGAATTCCGGCCTGTACGCCTCCACGCGCATGGTGTGGTCGATGGGCAACGAAGGCATGATTCCGCGCTGGTTCGCCAAAACGAACCGTCGCGGCGTGCCGATGCTCGCCTTGTGCGCCGCGATGGCCGGTGGCCTGCTGGCGCTCCTGTCTTCCGTGATCGCCGCCTCGACTGTGTACCTGGTGCTGGTGGCGCTTTCCGGCCTGTCCGCCGTGGTGGTGTGGATCGCCATCGCCTACTGCCAGATCGTGTTCCGTCGCCGTTGGCTGGAGTCCGGCCATTCCACCAGCGAACTCAAATACCGCACGCCCGGCTATCCGTACGTGTCTTGGGCGGCGTTCATCCTGTGCACCGCATCGTTCGTATTGGTGATTTTCGACGTGGAGCAACGGTTCGCGCTCGTGGCCGAGCTCGTGTTCATCGTGGCCTGCTATGGGGCGTATTTCCTGCAACAGTGGGTACGCAAGCGCAAAAAGGCGACCGAGGCCGACGACCTCGATACGCTTTGGGTCGCGCGCGACTGAACACATGACCATAGTGTGATACACGTCACTTCCTGAAGTACGTAGTCGTTATGGAATCACCCGCACGTTTCCCGTATCGGAGCTGTACGATAGCTGTGAGACAGGGGGGTCGTCAGATTTCGGGGGGAGGGTTCCGGTAACGGTCCGGCTGCAGGATGCACCGGACCGTGCGGCACGTATCAACTCGTGGATTCACGCCAAACTCAGTTCAGTATGCCGATTCTCGTAAATGGCCAGAAGCGGAACAACGCCACACCTTGGATATCGTCGTATGGCACTAGCCCATTGTTGCCGTCGTCAAGATGGTATCGAGAATCTCTGGAATTGGAGCGATTATCACCAAGCACGAACACGTTGCCGTCAGTAACGGTTACGGAAAAAGGGCTGTCGCTTGGATTCACGCCGGACTTAAGATAAGCGCTTTCATCAATGGGTTTGCCGTTGACCGTGATGGGCTCCCCGGATCCCTTGCAGGCGACGGTATCGCCGGGCAGACCGATGACACGTTTGATTAGGTAACGATTGCTGTCGATTATCGACATCAGATTGGTGGGAAGCTGCTCCCCCTCCATCCAGTCTGCGGGATCTTTGAACACGATGATGTCGCCACGGTGCAGTGTAAAGAGTCTCGGAGTCAATCGCGAGGCAAATACGCGGTCGCCGATTTGCAACGTGTCTTCCATGCTGCGGGATGGAATCACATATACGTTGAACACGAAGGTACGTCCCAGCAACACGACCAGCATCACCGCGATCACTGTCAGCAGATAGCCGCGAATTTCGCTCCAAACGGAGGGCTTTCGCGCATATCTCCTCGACTGGCCACGCGCTTTTTTGCTATGACGCCCCACCATCACATCCTTTCCGACCGATAACGCAACACCATAGTCCTCAAACCATGCCGTTACCTACGCATGTTTGAGCTCAGCTGTCACACCAGCGGTTCGCGCACGTCCAGTTCACAGGCGATGCCGGTTTCCTTGCGGGCCCATTCGGCCGCCTGCAGTGCGGCGATGTTCCATAATGCGCACGGCACTCCGCCAAGGTCCGGATGCGATGCCCAGAATGTGAGGTCATCAGCGTATGCGGTGATGACCGATTCTTCCGTGACTGGCATAATCGTGTGGTACAGGCGGTCCGCAAGCGTGGCCACGAATTCGTTGGCCGCGGCGAACGTGTCGATGAGATGCTGTTCGGCGGTCACCGGCGGGCCGACCAGCTCCCAGGATTCGACATCCGTGGCGCTCCAATGCGCGGCTTCGCCGTCCACTTCACGCTGCAAAGAGACGAACAGCCTGGCGAACTCATCCGAAGTCAGTCCCGTAACCCGGCGTCGGGTTGACAATTCAATCGGAGTCATCAGATACCGTTCCTTTCGCTTCGTTCATTCCGTTGTTTCGCTGCTTGGATTTGCTGCCAGCCGGCACAAAGCCCATCTCGCACACCTCACGATAGCCCAAACTACCGGCATGGCCATGATTGCCAGCCCTACGACCAGTAGCCATGAGGAGCCGGCGTAATGGCCTCATCGAGCATTGTCGGATGATTCGCGTGGCCCACAATCGAGACAGTATCGGTTTCCGTTCGGTTCGTGCGGCCAGACTATCGCCCGTTCTTGCCGATTGCCTGTAAGCAGGTTCGGATAGACTGGCGCGAGAACAATGCGAGAAAGAGGCAAGGATGACCCGGAAACAGTCGCAACAGCACGACGCACAACGCAAACCGTCCTGGCGCGTACGCTGGAAAACCATGAGCCGAGCCGTGGGCATGGAAATCCGCGAACACAAAAGCTCATTCGCGGTCTATGTGGTGCTGCGCATGCTGGTGCTCGCCATGGCAATACTCCAGTTCTTTAACGGCGACTACGAAAATGTGTTCCTGTGCATCCTGACGTTGCTGCTGCTGTTGGCGCCGGCGTTCATCCAGGTGCAGTTCCGCATCGAGCTGCCTTCGGTGCTGGAAGTCATCGTGCTGGTGTTCGTGTTCTCGGCTGAGATTCTTGGCGAGATCAGTTCGTTCTATGAGATCTTCCCGTTCTGGGACACGGTGTTGCATACGATGAACGGCTTCCTCGCTGCGGCGATCGGCTTCTCGCTGGTCGACCTGCTCAACCGGTCCGACCGGGTGAAGTTCGAGCTTTCGCCCCTGTATCTGGCGATCGTGTCCTTCTGCTTCTCCATGACCATCGGCGTGATCTGGGAGTTCTTCGAATTCGGCATGGACCAGTTGTTCGGGTTCGACATGCAGAAGGACGCCATCGTGCATTCCATCAGCTCGGTGATGCTCGACCCCACGCACACCAACCATGCGATTCGCATCAACGACATTACCCAGGTCACGGTCAATGGCCAAGACCTGGGCCTCGGCGGCTACCTCGACATCGGTCTGATCGACACGATGGAGGATCTGGTCGTCAACTTCATCGGCGCGGTCGTGTTCTCCGTGTTCGGTTTCCTGTACGTGAAGAACCGCGGCAAGAAGGACTCCATCATCAGTCGTTTCGTGCCACGCCGCAAGTCCGCCGACCGCGATTACCTGCGACTGGTGATTGATGGCGGGAGCCGGGAAAGTCATACAAATATGAGAGATACAGTAATCGAACAAACGTTCGACTGCCCTGATAAACTGGATGCATAATTTAGCGACGACAACGACATGATTTACAGACGCCCGAAAAAAGAAAGGCGATCTCATGACTGGCGAGGAACTGAAGCAGCAGATTGCTTTGTATTGAGAGCGCGGACCACACCGTGCACCTCGATGTGAAGGTAGACGAGGACACGGTGTGGCTTAACAGACAGCAATTGGCCTTGCTGTTTGGCCGCGATATCAAAACAATCGGCAAGCATGTCGGCAATGCATTAAGGGAAGAGCTCAATGGATTTTCAGTTGTCGCAAAATTTGCGACAACTGCATCTGACGGTAAGACATACCAAGTCGAGCATTACAACCTGGATATGATCCTGTCGGTCGGATACCGCGTCAAATCCAAGGAAGGCATCTATTTCCGGCGATGGGCCAACTCAGTTCTGAAGCAGCATCTCGTTGATGGTTATACCATCAATCGCAAGCGGCTTGACGCACTTCACGCCGTCGTCAAGGTGCTATCGAGGTCCACCGAACCGGAAATTGCTGGCACCGCCGAGATCTTGGAACGATATTTGCCGAGTCTTGTGCTGCTTAACGACTATGACACAGGCAATGTCCCTATACCCAAGGGCGACGAGTCCCAGTGGGTCTTGACCTATGAGGACGCGATGCTGTTCATCCGGTCGATGCCGTATATGCCAATCACTGTTGTGTTTGCGAACTCCTTCGCTCATGGTGCCGAAAATGCATACATTTGGTTATTCGCTGTTTGCGGTGGGGCGTGCATGGGTTAGTGTTTCGGGTTCGATTCCCTGTCAGAAAAAATAATCGAGTGCGGGATTACGGCCGGTAAGGCTCCTGTCGTGGATGCGGATGCGCGCCGGTCTTACGGTGGTGCTTTCCCGAAACGTGGATTGCACGAGGTGTGGGACGGCACGCGGATTCGGCCGTTTTCCGCCCGCCGTCCCACAGCGCTCGCTATGAACGGTTGTGGATAATCATGGAGCTGTAGCGGAAATCGGCGTTATTCCGCGGTTTCGACAGTTAATAGAACAAATAGAACAAATAGAACAGCCAGCTTAGGCACGGCGCGGCAAATGGCGCAAACCGGCCGCGATAGTAGTAGCGTGGTGCATACCAGTACAACCATGCGAGGAGAACAGCCATGATCAATGAGGAATACAAGGCCATGCTTGGCGGCAAGTCCGTGATTCGCGAGCTGAGCGAGTACGCCACGAGCCGCGGTGCCGAAATCGGCTACCAGAACGTGTTCGATTACAGCCTTGGCAATCCCTCGGTGCCGGCTCCGAAATCCTTCACCGACGCCATGGTCGACCTCTACGAAAACGGCGATCCGGTGGCCATCCACGGCTACTCCCCCTCGCTCGGTATCCCATCCGTCAAGGACGCGATCGCCGAAAACCTCAACGAACGTTTCGGCATGGCATACACCGGCAACCACATCTTCCCGACCACGGGCGCGGCGGGCGCGCTGTCCCACGCGATGCGTGCGGTGACCAAGCCGGGCGATGAGATCATCACCTTCGCCCCCTACTTCCCCGAATACCAGCCGTACGTCAAGGGCGCCGGCGCCAAGCTGACCATCGTGCCGGCCGACACCGAGAACTTCCAAATCAACTTCGACGCATTCGAGGCTGCACTTAACCCGAACGTGCAGGTCGTGCTTATCAACACCCCGAACAACCCGTCCGGCGCGGTGTATTCAGCGGACACGCTCAAGCGTCTGGCCGCGATCCTGACCGCCAAGCAGGCCGAGTACGGCCACGACATCTTCCTGATCAGCGACGAACCTTACCGCGAAATCGTGTTCGACGGAGCCACCCAGCCCTACCCGGCCAGCTTCTATGCGAACTCGCTGACCTGCTACTCGTGGTCGAAGTCGCTGAGCCTGCCTGGCGAACGCATCGGCTATGTCGCGGTGAATCCCACAGCCACCGACGCCGACCTGCTCGTGCCCATGATGGGCCAGATCTCGCGCGGCACCGGCCACAACTGCCCGCCGAGCTCGATTCAGCTGGGCGTGGCCAAGGTCATCGACCAGACCGCCGATCTCAACGTCTACGAGACGAACATGAACCTGCTCTACGATGCGCTGACCGGCATCGGCTTCGACGTGGTACGCCCCGGCGGCACGTTCTACATCTTCCCCAAGGCGCTGGAGGACGACGCCGTGGCGTTCTGCATGAAGGCCAAGGAATACGACCTGATCCTCGTGCCGTCCGACAGCTTCGGCGTGCCCGGATACTTCCGCATGGCCTACTGCATCGACACGGAGAAGGTCAAGCGCTCGATCCCCGTGTTCGAAAAGTTCGCCCACGAGGTGTACGGCCTGTAAACACGGACCGCAAGTAACAAACACAAGAAAGGGGTTGCCATGGAATACACCGAAGACGCCGATCGTCGCGAACTGCTGCTGCACAGCGCCTATGACTCCGATACGGTCCGGGCCATGGAGCGACCCCTGCTGGACAAAGGCGTGCCGCTGATGCGCATGGCCGCCCAGGCCGCGGCCCACATGGCGGCCGGTATGCTGGACGACGAGGATCTGGCGCTGGAGGACACGTCGATCGTGCTGCTGGCCGGGGCCGGAGACAATGGTGGCGATGGTCTGTTCGCGGCCGCCGCGCTGGCCCAGGAGGGCGCGAACGTCACCGCCATCGCCGTGGGCCGGTCGTTGCATGAGGCCGGATTCGCCTCATTCGTGCGCGCCGGAGGCAAGGTGCTGGTGCTTGATCCCGCGGCTGATATTCCCGGTTGCGCGTCCGGGTTTTCCGCCGGTGAGGCCGGCGAGCGATTGCAGACCGCCATCGCCGTGGCCAGGAAATCGCATCTGATCATCGACGCGATGACCGGCATCGGCATCCAAGGCTCGCTACGCGGCATCCCCGCCGCACTCGCCTCCGCCCTTGGTCTCGACGGCGAGGCTCCCGATGAGCCCGCCCTGCCAAACCGTGAGTCGTCAGGCGATTTTCCGCTGGTACTTGCCGTGGATACGCCATCCGGCGTCGGTGTGAACGATGGTTCTCTGCCCGGCCCGTACATTCCGGCCACGGTCACGGTCACGTTCGGCGCGATGAAGCCGTGCGCGGTGCTGCCGCCCGCCACGTTCGCCTGCGGCCGTATCGAGTTGCTCGATTTCGGATTCGATATCGACGACAAGGATCCGGACGTCGAGGTGGTGGATAATTCGTTCGCGTCCGACGCGGTCCGTCTCCCCAGGGTCGAGGATTCCAAATACTCCCGGGGCGTGGTTGGTCTGGTGACCGGCTCGCAGCGCTACCCCGGTGCCGCCGTGCTCACCGCCAGCGCCGCCGCCCGCGCGAACACCGGCATGGTCCGGTATCTGGGCCCGGAGCGCGCGCAGAACATGGTGCTCGCCGCACTGCCGGAAGCCGTGATCGGCAAGGGACATGTGCAGTCCTGGGTCGTGGGGTCCGGCGTGCCCGAGGCTAGCGTCGAGGGCACCGACGGCGATATGCAGCGGGACACCATCGCCGCATTGCTCAAGCATTACGCGCTCGGCAGCGAGGATGAGAACAAGGACGCCTACGACATGCCGCCAATCGTGGTGGATGCCGGCGCACTCGACCTGCTGCCGGAGCGTGTGCCCGGCCAGGTGGTGATCACGCCACATGCCGGCGAGATGGCGAAACTGCTCAACCGGTTCGAAACCGCCGCCAGCACCGCGGAGCATGCCGATTCGCACGAGCCGTACACCGCCGACGACGTGCGGTTGAACCCGTTGGCCAGCGCGAAGCGTGCCCACGAGCTCACCGGCGCCACCGTATTGCTGAAGGGCGCGGTGACCATCGTGGTGGATGAGGACCACGTCTATGCGTCGGGTAGCGCACCGGCCTGGCTGGGCACCGCCGGCGCGGGCGACGTGCTGGCCGGTCTGACCGGCGCCCTGCTCGCCCAGCAGGATGACGTGGCCACCACGGGCGAGACCGTGGCCTCGGCCGCCTACCTGCATGGCCTGGCGGCGGCGATCGCCTCCGAATCCGAGCAACAAGGCTGGCAGGAGCCGGAACTGATCGGCCGCGAGCATCGCCAGCGCTTCATGACGCTCGGCCACCCGATTGTGGCCGGCGACGTGGCCCACGCCATCCCCGAAGCCATCGCCGACGTCATCGCATGATTCCGTACGTTGGCTCCCCTCAGAGAGGGGAGCCAACGTATGAAACCCCCTATACTAAATCGCAGACCCCACTCAACGGCCCCAACAACACAAGGAGCATCATGGCCAACTCCCCCATCACCGACGTGATTTTCGACTTCTGCGGCGTGCTGCTGGACTGGAACACCCGCGCATGCCTGGAAGGCCGATTCCCCGATGAGATCGTGGAACGCATCTGCGCCGACGACGACCCCTGCGGCTTCTTCCGCTACGAGGACCGCATGGACACCGGCGAGGATTTCGCGGACATCTACCCGGATGTGGTACGCGAACAAGGCCAGGAACTCGCCGACATCTTCAAGTTCTACATCGGCCACTACGCGGACGCGCTGCCCCGCACGCTTCCGGGCATGGTCGAGCTGCTGGCGGATTTGAAGGCCCACGGCTACGGCGTATGGGGTCTGACCAACTGGTCGCATGAGACCTTCCACCTGGCCTTCGAGAAGTACCCGCGCCTTGAACAGCTGTTGCAGGGCACCGTGGTCTCCGGCGTGGAGAAGATGCATAAGCCGAACGCCGACATCTACGAGCTGGCCCTGACCCGTTTCGGCCTCACGGCCGAGCGCTGCGTGTTCTTCGACGACACCGCCAAGAACATCGTCGGCGCCAACGAGGTCGGCATCCACGGCATCCTCTTCGAGAACGCGTTGCAGGCACGCGAATCGCTCGCAGAACTCGGCGTACGTCTGTAAGTCGCCAAACGTTGCATCGCGGCAGTTGAAGTCTATGGACCCGTCCTTGACGACGGTGACCGGCCGTGTGGCGGCTATCCCTAGCGATATAAATAGACTTTATGACACTGCTGCAGCTGAAATACATCGTCAAAATCGTCGAGTGCGGCTCGATGAACGAGGCCTCCCATGCCCTGTACGTCTCCCAGCCGGCCCTGAGCTCGTCGGTCAAGGAATTGGAGAACGAGCTGGGCATCGAGATCTTCACCCGCTCCTCGCAGGGCATCGCCCTGACCGTGGACGGCGCGGAATTCCTGACCTACGCCCGCCAAGTGCTCGACCAGGCCGACCTGCTCGAAGAGCGCTATAAGCATGCCAAACCGCGCAAGCAGCTGTGCCAGGTCTCCACCCAGCACTACATGTTCGCCGTCGAGGCGTTCGTGGAGATGATCAACTCCATCAAGTCCGACGAATACGAGTTCACCATCCGCGAGACCCGCACGCGCGACATCATCAACCAGGTCGCCAACATGCAGTCCGAAATCGGCATCATCTACCTGTCCGATTTTAACAAGGACGTGATCGGCAAGCTCCTGCGCGAGAAGCACCTCGAATTCCACCCGCTCTTCCGCGCGCCGCTGCACGTGTTCATCTCGCGCAACAACCCGCTGGCCGCCAAGAAGGTCATCACCATGGAGGACCTGAAACCTTATCCGTTCATCCAGTACGAGCAGGGCGAGGAAGGCTCGTTCTACTTCTATGAGGAAGCGGTCTGGCCGGAGTACTCCCCCAAGCAGATCAACGTGACCGACCGCGCCACGATCCTGAACTTCATCATCGGCCTCAACGGCTACACGGTGTGCACCGGCATCGACAACGGCGACCTCAACAACGAGAAGATCGTCACCGTGCCGCTCGACACCGACGAAACGATGTTGGTCGGCTGGATCACGAACGAGCGTTCCAAGCTCTCCAAGGCCGCCGAAACCTATCTCGACAAGCTCAAGTCCGTAGTCTCCGACCACGGCTACAAGCTCATTGATTAGGAGTAAGTAAAACAGGCATGGTCAGCAGTGAGATATACTGCGATTAAGCCAACCCCGCTGGGGAAATGGAAGTAAGGGCCGGCTCCTGAGTATCTCAGGGGCCGGCTTTTGCGCTATTGAGACTGACTGGCAAAACCAGTTTGATGGCCTCCGACTACTTGGCCAAGATTACCGACGCGGCGGCTGTCGCGGCGAAGCCTTTGAGCACTTCAATCATCACGTCGCGATCTTCGACATCAATGTTGCGGGCCGCGGCGAGCATAATCGGCAGTGACTGTGTCAAATGCGAAGTGAGGTCGCCGAATGTGTCGTATCCGCCAGCCTCGAAGATGGCAAACAGGTTTTCGATGAACTTGCGGCGATGCTCGTCGTCGTATTTTGCCATCCATCCGTTGATCGTGCGTGCCAGGTATTGCGCGCTACTTGTCAGTCCATCAGCCTGTACGAATTGGCCATGATCGACTTGCCAGTGCAATGCGAAATGCTGCATGATGCTGGCACCGTCGCTGCTGACCACCGTATAGCCGTCTTCCACATGCTCACGAGTCTCAAACAGCATGCCGATGATCGACGAGCCCGGTACCGATTTATGGATCTTCGACGCAATGCGTACGTACCCGTCCTCATCGAAGAACACCTCATCGAATCCAGGCCCATCGTGCGAATATACGACCGTGATACGTTCCTGAATCTCGCTAGGCACATTGGCCGCCGCATACACCGCCAGATTGCCGCCTTTGGAATGGCCGCCGACCATAATCGGCCCGGCCCAATGGCCAGCCAGCTCGGTCAGATAACGCGCGGCGGCCTCCTGCGAGGCGACCGGGCGGCGGAACGCCATCATGAAGTCCTCTTTCCACCCGACGATTGAGCTGTCGGTACCGCGAAAAGCCACATAGAGCGTGCCGTTACCCAGTTCGAACACGCAGGCCGAGAACTGCTTGGTGGTTGCAGCATCGAATTCGTCCACGTATGCGCCCACGCGTAGGTTCCTCCAACGTGGGCTCTCGCTCATCGCACGTAACAGATCGACATTCATCGAAGGCGACCACACCTTGCCGAACATGTCGTCATAGCATTCGGCACGCAGCAAATCGTGAATCGGAACCGTGGCGATCATGCCGTCGGCGGTCTCTGCATTCTCGTGATAGCGCGGCACGTTATCCGGCATGCGAGCATAGGCCAACTGGGACAAAGCGAGGCTATCCGCCTCGGTGAACGGCAGTTCGGCGAAAGTGTCGAAATGTTGCCGAATATCGTCGGTGATGTTCCCCATAGCGGCCTTCCTTGTTCGAATGCAACGAACCTACGGTAATTCTACGCCGAGCGGGTTTTCATCACAGGCGAGTCGGTCCCAGAGTTTAGAACCCTATCTCGCTTTCAAGGGAGCTGATTTGGCCTTCTGGAGACATTTATCTCCGTTTCAAGAGGCTGTTCATCCGTCATATCCCGAGTATGAGCGGCGTCACCCCAACGTCATTCCGCCATTTTCATGCTGCTTCTACTTGGGCATCAGCATCTCGGCGGTCTTCTTCATTACCTTGCGACAACTTGTTCGCTTTGCTGTCCAGATGATGCTCGATGCCGAAGTAACTGCATATCCCCACGAGCGCAAACAGCCCTATATCAACTAACCAGTTCATAGCACGCTCCTTGCCAAAGCTTTTGCCTTAATATGGTGCTGCTGTTCATGGAACGTAATAAAAAAAGCGGGCTCGCAAGCCCGCTTTTGGTTTTTAGATTGAAGACGATCAGGCGCCGTATTCCTCAAGGTAGGCGGCGGCGCGCTGCTGGATGTCGTGGCTGAGCAGCGGGGTGCCGTCGGGGTTCTTCATCTTGGCGGCGGCGTCGAAGATCTCGCGCACGTTGGCGATGGAGAGCACCGGGAAGCCGAATTCGGCTTCCACGGCCTTCACGGCGGACATGTCGGAGTCCTTGGTCTTCTCCATGCGGTCCACGGAGAGCACGAGACCCACGACCTCGACGTTCGCCTCGGCCTTGAGTTTGGGGATGACTTCGCGCACGGCGGTGCCGGCGGTCATCACGTCGTCCACGAGCAGCACCTTCATGCCGTCGGTCAGCGGGGTGCCAACCATCCAGCCGCCGTCGCCGTGGTCCTTCTTCTCCTTGCGGTCGAAGGTGTATCCGACGGTCATGTTGTGGCCGGCGGTCAGCGCGATCGCGGTGGACACGGCCAGCGGAATGCCCTTGTAGGCGGGGCCGAACACGGTGTCGATGTTGCGGGGAATCGTGTTGTGCACGATGGCCTGGCTAATCTTTTCGGCGTAGAACGCGCCGAGCGCGGCGATCTTCTTGCCGTCGTCGAAGGCGCCGGCGTTGATGAAGTACGGGCTCTTGCGGCCGGACTTCAGCGTGAAGTCGCCGAACTTCAGCGCGTTGGATTCCAACAGGAATTCAGTGAAGCGATGTGCGAGTGTTTCTGCCATGATGTTCCTTACCTCCAAGTCTGTCCTGCGGCCAGTTTAGCAGCGAGTTCGGGACGGCTGTCCAGCAGGTCGTCGAGTTCGCGGGCGACGCGCAGCGGTGCCACCGGGTCGAAGAGCGCGGCCGCACCCACTTCGACGGCGTTCGCGCCGGCGTACAGGTATTCGAGCGCCTTCTCGCCGCTGTCGATGCCGCCGAGGCCGATGATCGGAATCTCCGGCAGTGCGGTGCGCACCCGGTAGACGGCTGCCAGGCCGACCGGCAGCACGGCCGGGCCGGATACGCCGCCGGTGACGTTGGCGATGATCGGCTGGCCTGTGCGAATGTTGATGCGCATACCTTTGAGCGTGTTGATCATGCTCAACGCGTCGGCGCCATGTTCCACGGCCGCGCGCGCCGGCACGGTGATGTCGGTGACGTTCGGCGTGAGTTTGACGATCATCGGCTTGTCGGTCATCGGGCGCAGCCGGTCCATAAGATTGGCGAGGGCCACCGGGTCGGTGCCCACGCTCATGCCGCCGGCGGAAACGTTCGGGCAGCTGACGTTGATTTCCAGCATGTCCGCGTCGGAGTCGGCGAGCTTTTCCACGACCGCCGCGTAATCGTCATCGCAATGTCCGGCGACATTGGAGATGACGAACGCGCCCGCGGCCTTGAGCTTGGGCAGGTCTTCGGCCAAGTAATGGTCGATGCCGGGGTTCTGCAGGCCCACAGCGTTGATGTTCGCGGCCGGCGATTCGGCGGTGCGCGGCGAGGGGTTGCCCTCCCACGGCACGGGCGAGGCGCCCTTGGTGCATACGGCGCCGAGCTGGCTGACGTCGTAGAACCAGCGGACGGCGGCGTACTGGAAGGTGCCGGAGGCGGTGCCGACCGGGTTCTTCCATTCCAGACCGGCCACCTTGGTGTGGTGCTTCCACACGTGGGGCTCGTACAGGTTGATGTGGTTGTCGCTGCCCTGCGCGGACTGGTTGTTTGCGCTCATCGTCACTCCCCCCATCCGAGCTGTTCGCGAGTGAACACGGGTCCGTCGGAGCAGACCTTGAGCCGGCCGTCCACGGTGTCGATGGTGCACAGCACGCAGGTGCCATAGCCGCAGCCCATGCGCTGTTCCATGCTCAGCTGCGCGGGGATGCCGCGTTCGGCGGCCCAGTCGGCCACGGCCTTCATCATAGGCAGCGGTCCGCAGGACAGAATGATCGGCTTGCGATCGTAGGCCTTCAGGTCGTCGCCTTGTTCCAGTTTGTTGAGCAGGTCGACCACGTTGCCTTCGGCGTCGTCGATGCTCCACGACCAGTCCGCGTACCGGGAGACGTATTCCTCGGCGAAGTGGTCGTTGCGGTAACCGAATACGGCGGTGGCAAAGGAGGCGTCGTGTTCGGCGAGCTTTTGCGCGGCGTAGATTAGCGGGGGCACGCCGAGTCCGCCGCCGACAAGAATGTAGTTGGCGTCTTCCTTGAGGTTGAAGCCGCGGCCGAGCGGGCCGAGCACGTCGACGGTGTCGCCGGCCTGCAGTCCTGCCAACTGTTCGGTGCCGTGTCCCACGACGGCGAAGATCACGCTGACTTCGTCGCCGTCGACTTCGCTGACGCCGAACGGACGCGGCATGAGCATGAAGTCGTCGTGCGTGAACAGGTTGACGAACTGGGCGGGCTTGGCATGGGAGGCGATGAACGGGTCGCGGAACGTCAGTCGCATCACGCGGTCGGTCAGTTCCGTAACCTGCGTGATTTCGACGTTGTGGCGCGGCGGGAAGAATCCGGCCGCAGTCGCTTCCGTAACCACATCATGGGTGGGGGTGAAAGTTGTCATTTCATTCCTATTCAGCACATCAAGCTCCCCCTATCAGGGGAGCGGTCAACCGCAGGTTGACTGAGAGGTAGTTAAACACACTCGGCTCCGGTTTCCAGCCCACACTCACGTATAGCCCACAGCCGGACAATCTACCTACCTATATACGGCAACCCGCAGATTATCGCGCATGTCGAGCGCCGCCTGGCGCGCGCTGCTCGCCACAAGGTCCAGCGCCTCGTCGGCGGTCATGGATTCGGAGTACTTGCCGCTCTTCTTCCATGCGCCGATAATGCCGCGCGACGAGTTGACGATGGCGCCGCTGCCCTGCTTGTCGAACATGCCTGCCACGTCCGCGGCCGTGCCGCCCTGCGCACCGTAGCCCGGCACGAGGAAGAACGTGTGCGGCATACGTTCACGCAACGCCTTGCCTTCCTCGGGGTGGGTGGCGCCGACCACCGCGCCCACGCGGGAGTAGCCGTGGCTGCCGATGGTCTCGGCGCCCCATCCTTCCACAAGATCGGCCACGTGCTCGTAGACCTTCGTGCCGTCGGCCAGGTCGAGCATCTGCAGTTCGCTGGAGGACGGGTTGGAGGTGCGCACGAGCACGAAGATGTCCTTGTCGGCTTCGGCGGCGGCCTCGACGAACGGGGTGATGCCGTCGGTGCCGAGATACGGGTTGACGGTCACCGCATCCTCATGCCACGGGTCGAAGTCGCCCACGCCGTTCAGGTGGTGGGCGTAGGCGGCTGCGGTGGAGCCGATGTCGCCACGCTTGATGTCGCCGAGCACGTAGAGGCCCTGCTGGGCCGCGTATTCGCAGGTCATCGTGTAGATGTCCACGCCGGCGGGGCCGAGCGCCTCGTACATGGCGATCTGCGGTTTGACGGCGGGCACGATGTCGGCGATGGCGTCAATGATCGTGCGGTTGTATTCGAAGTAGGCGACGGCCAGCTGCGCGGATTCGACTTCCTCCGGGGATTCGACCGAGTCACGCACCTCGTCGGCAAAGCTCGCCACGACCTGCGGCGGCACCAGCGCCTCAGTGGGGTCAAGGCCCACGACGCTGGGGTTCTGAGTGTTGTCAATCGCTTCGATCAGGCGATCCATGCTGCTCCTTGTGTTATCTACAGACGGCTGAACATCAGCTGGGAGCCGATGATTGTGGCGAGGGGGCGTCCGGTGACCTGCCAGCCGCCGAACGGGGTGTTACGAGCCTTGGAGTGGAACTGTTCGGGGTCCACGGTCCATTCCTCGGCGGCGTTGAGCACCACGAGGTCGACATTGTCGGCGTCATCCACGCGGCTCAAGTCGAGCAGTCGGTTGACGCCTTCACGCTGCGGCTGAGCGTCGCTCTCCCCCGCAATCACGCCATCCGGATCATCCCCGGTGGGCGCGGGTTCGGCGTAGTCCTCGACCAGCGCGGCTACGTCGGTTGGCACATGCCCCATGAGTTCGGCAGGTCCAACGGACATGAGCTCGATCAGACGCTCATCGGAAATGAAGCCGCCGTCGACGAGCACCTTGTGGCACACGCCGTACGCGCATTCCAGTCCGATGATGCCGTTGGGCGCCTCAAGGAAGCCGAGTTCCTTCTCTGCCAACGTGTGCGGCGCATGGTCGGTGGCCAGCAGATCCACGGTGCCGTCGGCGATGGCCGCGATGGTGGCTTTGCGGTCCGCTTCGGAGCGCAGTGGCGGATTCATCTTGGCGAGCGTGCCGTACTTGAGCAGCGCCTCGTCGCTCAACGCCAGATAGTGCGGCGCGGTCTCGCAGGTAATCGGCAGTCCTTCGGCCTTGGCCCTGCGAATCGCCTCGAACGAGATGGCAGTGCTCACATGCTGGAAGTGCACGTGGACACCGGTGCGGCGGGCCGCTTCGATATCGCGGGCCACGATCTTGAGCTCGGTGTCTTCCGGAATGCCGGGCACGCCAAGCTCGCGGGAAACGGGGCCTTCGTTCACGGCACCTGTATCGTGATGCTCGCAATGCTCGATCAGGTACAGGTCGGAGGCCTTGACGTTCTCCAGCACCTGGTCCAGGATCTCCGGCGTCACAGCGGAACCGTCGTCGCTGATTGCGGTGATGGGGTGCGTGAGCATGGCCGGCGTCTTGGCGTCGTCCTCGAATCCGGGCACGTACTTGAGCCAATCGGCAACGTCGCTTGCCTCATGACCGGCGCGATCCTTGGACGCGCACACGCACAGATCGTAACGAACCGGCAGCTTCACGTCATGCGCAGTATCGTACTGCTGCAGGAAGTCGATGACGTTGTCGAAGCCGGCATCCAGAACCTCTTTTGCACCGATCGCTTCCGGGCCAGACACGGTCTGCCCATCCAGTGCCGGCAACGTGTTCGGCATGATGAGCACGTTCGTGTATCCGCCGGATGCGGACGCACGGCAGCCGGAGACCATCGATTCCTTGTAGGTCTGGCCGGGATCGCGGAAGTGGACGTGTGGGTCTTCGAAACCGGGGGCCACGGTCAGGCCGGTGGCGTCGATGTCGGCGCCGTCAGCCACGGCGGAGGTGTCGGCGAAGTAGGCGGCAGCGGTCCCGGGCACCACGAGGTCGATGACCTCGCCGGTGTTCCAGACCTTGATGTTGCGTAGGGTGATGCTCACAGTTTGGCTTCCTCGTCGCAGTAGTCGCAGCGGTATTCGAGCCGCTCGGAGTGCACGAGGTGGAACATCTGCTTGATGCCGGGCTCGGCGGTGGTCACGCAGCGCGGGTTCACGCAGGAAATCACGCCGACGATGTGCTCGGGCAGGTTCGGCTGCTTCTTTTCGACGATCTTGCCGCCGCGCACCACGTCCACGGTGGCTTGGCGGGCCACGAAGCCGAGCACGTCGAGGTCGATGTCCTTGTCATCTTCGATTTTGATGATGTCCTTGGAGCCGTAACGCTTGGAGTCGGCGTTCATGATGAGCGCAAGCTTGGTTTTGGCCGGGTCGATTTTCAGGTATTCGAGAACCTTCAGCGAGGTTCCGGCCGGCACATGGTCGATAATGATGCCGTTCTGAATGCTGGTGACTTCCATCAGGCCTGAACCTCCTTGGGGTTGAGCGGTTCGTATCCGGGCAGTTCGTCGCCCACCACGGTGCTTTCGAGGGCCATGCGCACGAGCATGCCGTTCTTGACCTGTTCGAAGTAGGCGGCACGCGGGTCGTCGTCCACGTCCACGGCGATTTCGTTGACGCGCGGCAGCGGGTGAAGCACGGCCATGGACGGCTTGGCGAGCTGCAGCTTCTCTTCGTCGAGAATGTAGGTGTCGCGCAGGCGCAGGTAGTCGTCTTCGTTGAAGAAGCGTTCCTTCTGTACGCGGGTCATGTACAGCACGTCGAGGTCGCCGATCACGGAGGCCAGGTCACGCACTTCCACGTAAGAGCAGTTGTCGGTGGCGTTGATGCGGTCGATCACGTACTGCGGGGTCTTGAGCTCGTCCGGGCTGATGAGCACGAAGCGCACGTTGCCGAAGCGGCACAGGGTCTCGATCAGGGAGTGCACGGTGCGGCCGAAGGTCAAATCGCCGCACAGTCCCACGGTCAGGTCGGTGATGCGGCCGAAGCGCGACTGCAGCGTGGCCAGGTCGGCCAGCGTCTGCGTGGGGTGCATGTGGCCGCCGTCGCCGGCGTTGATCACCGGCACGGATGCGGCGCGGGAGGCCACCAGCGCAGCACCCTCCTTCGGGTGACGGATGGCGACCACGTCCACGTAGTTGGACACGGTCTTCAACGTGTCGGCGATGGATTCGCCCTTGGTCACGGAGGCCAGCTGCGCGCCGGCGAATCCGATGACCTTGCCGCCGAGACGTAGCATTGCGGTCTCAAAGCTCAGGCGCGTACGAGTGGAGGGCTCGTAGAACAGCGTGGCCAGCACCCGCCCATCGCAGGTATGGGCAACCTCTTTGCGGTGGGAATCGATGTATTCGGCCTTATGCAGCAGGTCGAGAATCTGGTTTGTAGACAGGCCGTCCAGCGTTACGACGCTTTTGCCGACCATTGGCGTTTCTTCAGACAAGGCTCACCTTTTCGCTCGTGGTTTTCAGGTGGCCACCCTTGCGTGACCTAATCTAACTTACGCCATTTTTCGGACAGCCGCATTCACCGAGTGTCCACCTGAAAATCCAACGAATATGCTGCCTTATCGCTGCGCGCGGCGTCGATTTCGTTCCAGTCGCGGTGCGATCACGTGCATACGCGGGCGAGGGGCGGTTTGCGGCTGCTGCGTTGCGGCGGAGGCCGTGGCGGTGGTTGCCGCAGCCGCCTCGCCTTCGGTCTGCCCATAGAACAAGCGCTGGCATACGTCACGGCATTTGCGCATCACGGCCAGCAGGTCGTTCTCGAAATGCTGGCCGCGGTGGGCGCCGTAGCCGAGGTAGACGGCGATGCCGCCCAGCGAGTAGATGTCATCAGGCAGAATATCGGCCTGGTTGGCGCGCCCGCTCCACAGATAGCTGCCGTTGCGGGCCGCGGTGCACAACGTCCATGCCTTGCGCAGCTGAATCGCATCGATAGCGCTGATGAGCTTCTTGGCTTCCAGCACGTCCAATGCCTCCAGCGTGCCGTTGACGCGCAGATCTTTGATATCGCCGGCGTGCTGGAGCTGCATGAGTTGCACGGTCCATTCCACGTCAGACAAGCCGCCCTTGCCGAGCTTCAGATGCCGTTCACGGCGCACGCCGCGCGGCAGACGCTCGGCTTCCATGCGGGCCTTGAGCTTGCGGATGTTCTGCAATTCTGCTTCAGTCAGTTCCGTGGTCGGGTAGCGCAGCGGGTCGGCGATGTTGATCAGGAAGTCCCGCGCCAGTTCAGCGTCGCCGGCCGCGTACCGGGCGCGCAGCAGCGCCTGGCGCTCCCAGGTCGAAGCCCAGGATTCGTAGTATTCCTCGCAGGAGGCATAGGAGCGCACGAGCGGGCCGTTCTTGCCTTCCGGGCGCAGGTCCAGGTCGAGTTCGATCTTGGGTTCCAGCGTCGTCGGTCCTTGCAGGATGTTGCGCAGGTCTTCCACGACCTTCTTGGCGAAGGCGTTGGCTTGGCCGTCGTCGGCATCGTCGGCCGGACGGTAGATGAGAATGGCATCCGCATCGGAGCTGAAGTTCACTTCGCGACCGCCGTAACGGCCCATGGCGATGACGGTGATGCCGGCCGGCGCGGTTTCGACGCCGAACTCGGCGATCTGGTGGCGCACGGCCCAGGTCAGGGAGGCATCGATGATCGCGTCATACACGTCGGTCATGGCCTTGAGACTGTCGGAGTCGCTGATCACACCGCTCATCCAAGACAGGCCGATGCGTTCGATTTCGTGGCGGCGCATGGCGCGCATGGAGGTGGCGAACTCGTTGATGTTCGAGCCGAAACGTTCCAGCGCCGAGCCGGTCTGCACGTCCAAGGCCTCGCGCGTGCGGGCCTGCAGATTGTCGTCGTCGCCAAGCCAGCTGATCGATTCGACCGACTTGTTGAGCGCGTCGCCCAGGAATCGTGAGTTGGACAGGATGTGGCACAGGCGCTGGGCGGCGGAGGTGGAGTCGCGCAGGAAGCCGAGGTAGCCGGATTCGGTGCCGAAGTTCTCCTCCAGTTTGCGCCAGTTGAGCAGGCCCATGTCCGGGTTCTGGCCCTCGCCCAGCCACTGCAACACGGCGGGCAGGATGATGCGGTTGATTTTGGCCGCGCGCCCCACGCCGGCGGTGAGCGCCTGCACGTGGCGGATGGCGGCGTCCGGGTCGCCGAAACCGATGGATTCGAATCGTTCCTGTGCTGCCTCGACGCTCAGGACGATCTGGTCGTTCTCCATCTGGGCGTTGACCGGCAGCATCGGGCGATAGTAGATGTCGAGGTGCAGGTGGCGTACTTCGCGGCGGGTGTCGTCGTACTTGTCGACGAGTTCTTCCGGGTGCAGGCCGAATGCGCGGGCGAGTCGGCGCAGCTCCTGGTTCTGGTTGAGCTCGTCCACGTCGATGTCGCGCTTCTTTTCGAGGCCTCCGACCGAGGCCCGGCCGAGGTCCGGGAACAGGTGCGTGCGCTTCAGGGACCAGATCTGCTGGCGATGTTCCATCACGCGCTCGAAGCGGTAGTCCTGGGACATGCGCACGGCCTGCTTGCGCGAGACATAGCCGCCTTCGGACAGGCGCTGCAGCGAGTCGAGCGTGTTGCTGGTGCGCAGCGATTCGTCGGTGCGGCCGTGTACGAGCTGGAGCATCTGCACGGTGAATTCCACATCGCGCAGACCGCCGCGGCCGAGCTTAATCTCGCGGTCCTTCAGGGGCGCGGGAATCAAATCCTCCACGCGCTTGCGCATTTTCTGGCAGTCGTAGACGAAGTTCTTGCGCTTGGACGCGCTCCACACGAACGGCCGGGTCATGTCCATGTAGGCCTGGCCGAGGTCGGGGTCGCCGGCCACCGGGCGGGCCTTGAGCAGCGCTTGGAACTCCCAATTCTCGGCCCACTGCTCGTAATAGTTCTTGTGCGAGGAGAGCACGCGCACCAGCGCGCCGTCCTTGCCTTCCGGGCGCAGGCCGCCGTCGATCTGCCACAGCGGCTGCTCGGCCACGCCCATGATGGCGGACTGGCAGACGCGCTGTAACATGGTGCCCATCTTGGTGCCCACGCGAATCAGCGTCTGATGGTCCACATCCTTGTCGGCCGGTTCGACCACGTAGATGAGGTCCACGTCGGAGACGTAGTTCAGTTCCTGTGCGCCGAGTTTGCCCATGCCGATGATGGTGAAGCGCACGTGCTCGCTGCCCTCGGTTTCATGGCGGGCGATGGCCAGCGCGCCTTCGAGCGCCGCGTCCGCGAGGTCGGACAGTTCGCGGCTGATGGTCGGTTGGATGGAGGTCGGGTCGTCCGCCACGGCATCCTGGGCGATGATGGCGGCCAGTTGGTTCCGGTAGCTGGAACGCAGGGCCGTGGCCGCTTCGGCCAGATCCTTGGAGGCGACGGGCATGGCCGGTTCGTCCGGGTCCGCGCCGACCGCCTTGAGCAGACGTGCACGGCGTTGCGCGTGATTGAACAGATGGCTGTTGCAGTTGTCGACTGCTGCCGCCTCCACAAGCTGCGGCTTGAAGCGCATGAACTTGCCCATCGCGTCGGAGACGCCGAGCACCGTGACCAGACGCTTCAGGGCGTCGTTGTCGGGGATGACGTGTTCCAGATCGCGCTGGCTGGATTGCATCGCGTTGACGATATCCACGAAATTGCTCAATGCCATATCGGGGTCGCAGGCGTGGGCCAGCGCGCTCAGCAGTTCGGCGCATCGCTCATCGGGAATGTCGTCCGCCTTGAGCTGGTCGAACAAGGCGCGGGCCTTGTCGAGGTCTTGCAGACCTGCCCTGATGAGGTCCATGGAGCTGGGTTTGAAGATCGACGATTCCATAAGATTCCACTATATACGCTCATGCCCTCCGAATGGGGCATGAGCCGGGAAGGAGTCATCGGGCGACGCTGATGAGCTCCGAGGAATCCATATCGTAATCGGCCATGGCGTAGGAACGGATGGCGGGGTCATCATAGGTGTTCATGTAATAGGTGTTGGTCTTGGACGAATATCCGCTGGTGAACAGCGTGCGTTCGAACTGGCCGTCGCCCATCTTCGCCATGCCGTCCACCATCTGCACGGAGCCGAGGGTGTGGAACAGGCGCGACACATTGGCGGCTTCATCGTTCTGCTGCGGGTAATGCGCGTTGGTGTAGGCCACACGAACGAAGCGCGACGGGGAACTCACGTCGCCCGGGATGCCATGCATGCCCACACCCGCACCCCAGGCGGTCAAGGAGGCCTTGCCCCATGAAGTCGGTTCGGCCATCTCGTTGCTGACGCACATGTAGTTGCGCAGGTTTTCCATATGGAAGTCGAACGTCGGCTGATTGGTCAGCACATCGACGTCATCATGATGCACGTGCATGCCATCGGCCATCTGCTCGACGACGATGCTGCGCTTGCCGTCGCCGATGAACCAGTGCAGCAGAGACTCCTGCTGTCCCGGCACGATCTGGGAGACGAGCGTCACGTTCCTGAGCGCCTCCTCGACCTCGTCGACGGAGTCGAAATTACGCGCCACCCACAGCGGAAATTCGAACGTGGCGACGTTTTCCGTGCCTTCGACCGGTTCGTGGACGAACGAGGCGTAGCCGGGGAAATTCAAGCCGGCGATGGCCAGACCATGTTCATTGGCGCAGTCGAAATACATCGGCCTATCGGCCATGACCACACCCACGCCGATCACCGCGTTCGGCTTCGCCTTGCCGCCCGCACCAAACACCGTGTCATAGTGGTAGCCGCGCGGAGTAACCAGGATGGTCTCCCCATATGAGAAACTCCAGTCGAGATTACGGCCGAAATAGGTGTTGCCCTCATCATCGGAGAAACGGACACCAGTGCACATAACGGACTCCCTTCCATCGCTTTGGTTGGCTTGCACGTTCATGATACCCATCGGCCGCTGGGAGAACTCTGGGTTTCGCCAGCAGATTAACGTGCGGCGCGACGCATTGAGATGCGCCGCGCCGCGATATGCGTCAACCTTGCGTACCGCGGAACAACGGTTCCGCATTGCGCCAGATACGGCGCGTGGTGGCGGGGTGGTTCATCGAATACAGGTGGACGCCGTCCACGTCGTGGGCCACGAGGTCGGCGATCTGCTCGGAAGCGTAGAGGATGCCGGCGGCACGCAGGGACTGGATGTCGTCCCCCCACTTGTTCAGCAGGGTGTTGAGCTTGTCCGGGATGCGCGAGGCGTTGCGCTCGGCCATGCGACGCACGGACTTGGCGCCACGCACCGGCATGATGCCCGCCTCGATCGGCACGGTGATGCCGGCGGCGCGCGCCTTGTCGAGGAAGCGGTAGAAGTCCTCATTGTCGTAGAAGAGCTGGGAAATCAGGTGAGTGACGCCGGCATCGACCTTGATTTTGAGGTTTTCGATGTCCTGGTCCAGCGAGTCAGCCTGATAGTGGCCTTCCGGGTAGCAAGCACCAAACACCTTGAAGTCCGGCTTCACGGAGCGGATGTATGACACGAGGTCGCTGGCGTGGTTGAACTCGCCGACCAGCTGCTCGCCGTCGATGTAGTCGCCGCGCAGCGCGAGCACGGCGCTCACGCCGGCTTCCTCGAACATGTCGAGAGCCTCATCGATCTTGGCCTTGTCGGAGTAGAGCGCGGTCAGGTGGGCGACTGCAGGGATGCCGTATTCCTTGCTGATCGTGTGGGCGATGCGCGCGGTGGCGGTGCGGTCGGAATGGGTGCCGTGACCGTAGGTCACGGAGATGAAGTCGGGGTTCAGCCCTTCGAGTCCGTCGAGGGTGTCGTAGATGGTGCCAACAGGCGCGTTGCGCTTCGGGGGAAAGACCTCAAGGGTGAACATCGGGGAATGCATGCTGATTTCCTTACATAAACCCGAGCTCCCTCATCCAGAGGGAGCTCGGTGATTTCCGCTACTTGTCGAGCTTGGCGCGCACGGCCTTGGCGGCGGCGACCAGGTTCTCCAGGCTCGGCCAGGTCTCGGCGTTACCACGGGTCTTCAGACCGCAGTCGGGGTTGATCCACACCTTCTTGACGTCCATCTTGTCAAGAATCTCGTAGATACGATCCTCGATCTCCTTCTCGGAAGGAATACGCGGGGAGTGAATGTCGTAGACGCCCGGGCCGGCCTCGGTCTCGAAGTGCGCGTCATGAATGGCGTCGAGCACCACCAGATCGCCACGGGAGGCTTCGAAGGAGATCACGTCGGCATCCATCGCGTCGATGTCGCGGATGATGTCGTTGAACTCGGAGTAGCACATGTGGGTGTGGATCTGGGTGGTCGGCTTGACGGCGGAGTGCACCAGACGGAAGGCCGGAACGGCCCAGTCGAGGTACTTGACGTGCCAGTCGGACTTGCGCAGCGGCAGCTTCTCACGCAGGGCGGCCTCATCGATCTGGATGACCTTGATACCGGCGGCCTCGAGATCGAGCACTTCGTCGCGGATGGCGAGGGCGAGCTGCTTGGTCTGCTCCTCGTGGGTGATGTCCTCGCGCGGCCAGGACCAGTTGAGGATGGTCACCGGGCCGGTGAGCATGCCCTTCATCACGTGGTCGGTCTTGGACTGGGCGTACGCGGACCATTCCACGGTGATCGGGTTGGCGCGGGACACGTCGCCCCAGACGATCGGGGGCTTGACGCAACGGGTGCCGTAGGACTGGACCCAGGCGTTCTTGGTGAACAGGAAGCCGTTGAGGTTCTGGCCGAAGTATTCGACCATGTCGTTACGCTCGAACTCGCCGTGGACCAGCACGTCGAGGCCGATCTCCTCCTGCTTCTTGATGACGGCGTCGATCTGGGCCTTGATGAACTCGTCGTAAGCTTCCTTGGTGACCTCGCCCTTGCGCAGCTTGGCACGCTCGGCGCGAATCTCCTTGGTCTGGGGGAAGGAGCCGATGGTGGTGGTCGGCAGCAGCGGCAGGCCGAGGGCCTCGCGCTGCAGGGCCTGACGCTCCTCGCGGGCAGGCTGACGCACGTAGTCGGCGTCGGACAGCTTGCCGATGCGCTCGGCGACGGCCGGGTCGGCGGCCACGCGGGTGCCGTCGAACAGAGCCTGGTTGGCGGCGAGGACGGCGGATGCCTTCTTCTCGTCCTCGGTGGCGTCGGCCAGGGCGGCGACTTCCTTGAGCTCGTCGAGCTTCTGGACGGCGAACGCGAAGTGCTTGAGGTCTTCGGCCGGGATGCCGGTCTCGCCTTCGGTGCTGAACGGCACGTGCAGCAGGGAGGATGCGGTGGAGACGGCCACGTTGGCGGTGACCTGCTTCAGGGCGTCGACCAGGCCGAGGGAGGTGGCGTAGTTGTTGCGCCAGATGTTGCGGCCGTTGATCACGCCGGCGAAGATGGTGGTGTTGGAGGCCACGCCGTACTTGGCGACGGCTTCGAGGTTCTCCTCGCGACCTTCGTTGAGGTCCAGGCCGATGCCGTCGAAGCCGAGCAGGTTGACGGTCTCGTACACGTCGGCGATGTGGCCGAAGTAGGTGTTGAGCAGCACCTTGACGTTGCCCTTGGCGGACAGGATCTTGGTGTACAGGGTCTTGAAGAGTTCAACGTCGCCCGGCTCCTTGTCGAGCACGAGGTACGGCTCGTCGAGCTGGACCCATGCGGCGCCGAGCTCGTTGAACTTGGCGAGCACTTCGGCGTAAACGGCGGCCACGGCGTTGACCAGGCCCTTGTCGAGCTCGAGTTCGGTGGCTTCCGGGGTGCGGGCGAGCTTCAGGAACGTGTACGGGCCGATGAACACGGGCTTGGTGTCGATGCCCAGAGCCTTGGCCTCGTTGAACTCGTCGAACGGCTTGGTGGAGTTGAGCTTGATCTCCGCGGCCGACTCGACTTCGGGCACCAGATAGTGGTAGTTGGTGGTGAACCACTTCTTCATCGGCAGGGCGGTCACGTCGCCCTTGTCGCCCTGGTAGCCGCGGGCCATGGCGAAGAGCGTGTCCTCCTGGTTGTCGAAGGAGAGACGTGCGTAACGCTGCGGAATCACGTTGAGAAGGATGGCGGTGTCCAGCATCTGATCGTAGTAGCTGAAGTCGTTGCTGGGGATGAGGTCGATGCCGGCGGCCTGCTGCAGCTTCCAGTGCTTGGCGCGCAGTTCGGCGGCGGTGGCCTTAACGGCGGCGAGGTCGTTGGCACCCTTCCAGTAGCCTTCGATGATCTTCTTCAGTTCGCGGTTCTGCCCGATGCGGGGGAAGCCGGAGACGGAAGTCAGAGTGGACATGAATCCTCCAATGTATGCGTTCGTAACCCGACTTAGGGTAGCAAAACATCCGGATTCCGGCCCCTATAAATGGCCGTAGAGTGTCGTTATAGATGGAATTTATATCCGCTTTAGTCGAAGTCTTTCACATTGATGACCGCGAGCAGTTCGCCGCTGTGCACCTGCCATTCGTCGAACGGTTTGTTCGATCCCATGATCACGATGGATGCGGGCGAAAGTCCCAAATTCAGCAGGTCGAGTCGTTCGCCGTCGGAGTCGGCGGAGGCGAGCCATTGGGCGCTGATCGACACAGTCGGCTCGTGGCCCACGATCATGAACACGCGGTTCTTGGCCTTGACGTGGGCGAGCTCGTCGAACACCGCCTGCACTCCCCCGTCATACAGGCTGATGCGGTAGTCGACGATTGGCTTGTCGCCAAAGGTCTTGAGCATGCGGTCCAACGTCTGGCGCGTGCGGGTGGCGGACGAGCAGGAGATTTGGTCGGGCACCAGTCCCAGCGACTCGATGCCCTTGCCCACGGCCTTTGCCTGTTTCAGACCTTTGTCGGTGAGCTCGCGCTCCGAGTCACCCTTGTTGCCGAACGGCTCGGCCTTGGCATGCCTCATGATGATGAGAATATGGTCGTATTTCTTCGCTGCTTTGGCGACTTTACTCAGCTTGATGCCCATCCGTGGCTCCCTTCACGAACCGTCTGCCCGGTGTGGCGGTGTGGCGGTGTGGTGTTGCTTCCAGTATAGAGGTGTGTGAGCGTTCACAAACTCATCGTTTGGCGGTTATTCGTGCGTGTTGCCAAGTTCCCCCACCTGACGGTCGAGGTCGCGCAACACCTTACGTAGTTTGTGGTCGGAGATGTCGCGCAGTTCCAGTTCCTCGATCTGCGCCTCACGCTGTTCGTCGGTGAGCGAGTCGATGTCGGTCTGTGTGTCCTTGGTCACGCGATCACGCTTTCTGAGCGCCTCGAACCCGGAGGCCATGGCGCGCGAGATAACAAGGAAACCGGTATGACCGATCATCTGGTGGTCGGGGCGTACGGCGAGGCCCTGGGCCTTCCATGTGCGTTCGAACGATTCCTGGATCTGCGGCTCGGTCCAGCAGCCGGCCGCGCGCAGGGCTTCGGCCATGCGGCTCATCTGCGTGGTGGTAGTTACGTAACTGACCAACACGCCGCCGGGGGCAATCACGCGGTATGCCTGCTCGAGCCTGTTCCACGGGTCGAGCATGTCGAGCATGATGCGGTCGAACCAGTGTTCGGGCAGTTCGGCGGCAACGGAATCGAAGTCGCCGGTTTTGAGATCCCACCAGCTGGGGGCCTCGCCATAGTACAGCGTGGCATTGGCTTGGGCGACCTTGGCGAATTCGGGGCGCAGCTCGATCGTGGTCAGGTGGCCGCGCTCGCCCACGGCGTCCAGCAGGTTCACGCTCATCGCGCCCGAGCCGGCACCGGACTCAAGCACGCGCATGCCGGAGCGGATGTCGCCGAGCTGAATAACTTGGGCGATGTCCTTCGGATACATGATCTGCGCGCCGCGCGGCATCGAAAGCACATAATCGGCCAGTCGCGGGCGCATCACCGCATACTCCCAGCCGCCGATGGCGCGCGACGATTTCCACGGCTTGTTCTTGTCTTTCTCGGGGTAGACCTGATTGACCTGTGCCTCGCGCTTGGCATGCACGGTGAGGATTACGGTGCCTTCGGTCTTGCCAATCACATCGTCATGCAGAATCAGGCCATGCTCGGTCTGCGTGGAGCCGCCGGCCACAAGCTGATCGGTGATCTTCTTGCCCTTGCGGTCGGTGAACTGCACTTTCTCGCCTGCGGTGAGAGGCCCGCGCCTCGGCTCCATAACTTGCTCCTTGCGTGCTCGGTGGGTCAATCGCTACAAGTCTAATGCATGTAAGCTCGCTGGTGAGGTGATGACGATGCGAATGCAGATGACAAGCCAGATCGATGCCGGCGGCAATGACCCCATTTTCCTGATGTTCCACGGTTACGGCAACGACGAAAGCGAGATGGTGCGGATTCTCGACGCCGTATATGCGCCGACGCGAGCCGATGCGGCCCCGGCCGCAATTGCCGCCGTACCCAGCTATATCTCGTTCCGCGCCACCTACGCGAGGCCCTATATGGGCGGCAATTACTGGTATCCCGACGGCTGCGGCGTGGACGAGCGCCAACGCGAATGCGCGGCGGTCGGGGATGCGGTGGCTTCACTGCTGGATGCCTCGGCATTCGCCCATCGCAGGAAGATATTGATCGGTTTCTCCCAAGGCGGTTATCTGTCGTATCGTCTGGTCAAGGCGCATCCGACGTTGTTCGATGCCGCGATCCTGCTCAGTCCTTCGTTCATGGGCGAGGAACAGGCGGCGCTTGACTCCCCTACCCGATTCTTCCTGGCGTATGGCGCGCAGGACCGCACGATTCCGCTGCCCGACCAGCAAACGGCCCATCAGGTCCTTGAACGGGCCGGACATCTGACCTATCGCGAGTATTCCGGCATGGCCCATGCCATCTGTGATGAGGAAATCGCCGATATCCGGGATTTCCTACGTGCCATATGATGCCGGTGAGTGAAACACGGGTTGTCGAGCGGTTCCGCAATCACACCAACGGATTGCCGGCTGCCTGATACAGCGACCACCAGTCACGGCGTTCGAGTTCGATATCGGCACCGGCCGCCATCTGGCGGATGCGCTCCGGTGTCATTGAGCCGAGCAACGGCTGGATACCGGCGGGATGACGCAGAATCCAAGCGACGGCAATGCCGTTGGGCGTGGAACCGTATTTGCCGGCAAGACGGGTCAATTCGACGTTCAGCTCGGGGAAATGCTCGTTGCCGACGAACGGACCGTATTCCGTGCCGGATTGGAATGGGCACCATGCCTGAATGGTCATATGCTTCAGCCGTGAATAAGGCAGGATGCCACCGGTGCGATCGGCTGCGGGATCGCTCGCCATATTGAATTGGATTTCAGCGTCGAGCATCTGCGTATGCATCAGGCCGAACTGCAGTTGGTTGATTTCCAATTTCTGACGAAGGCCGCTTTGCAATAGTTCGATCTGCCACGGGCCCATATTGCTGACTCCGAAATGACGCACTTTGCCACTTGATTCCAACGCGTCGAATGCTTCGGCGACCTCGTTCAACTCAAACAGCGTGTCAATACGGTGCAGCAGCACGGCGTCGACGTAATCCGTCTGCAAAGCCTCAAGCTCGTGATCGAGTGCGTCAATCAGATGCTTGGCGCTGAAGTCATACCCGTTTGCGCCGCCATCGTTTTCGCCGAAACTGTAGTCGATGCCGAACTTGGTTTGGATGAAGATGGTGCTGCGGTCGAGTCCTGCGTCCTTCCACGCTTGGCCGAAACGCTTCGAACTGGCGTGCGCGGCATGATCATGGAATCCATAGATGTCCGCCGTGTCGAAATAGTCGATGCCAGAATCATGGGCCACGGCCACGGTACGTGCCGCATCGGCGGCATCCAGCGCGTCCATGCGCATCACACCCAGCGCCACTCGTGACGCAATCATGCCGGATTGTCCGATTTCCTGAGTCTTCATAGTGTCTCATTTCTGTTATCGTGAATCGGCGAACGGGCACTGTCCGCCTCGTTGCCGGGCAGCAATCTCCATTGCCGCGGCTTATGTCACCTTATCGCTTGAAGTGCACTTGAAGGCAACTCGCAGGCAGGCAGCGCGCGCTGCCGGGCGCGTCTTCGCGTCTTCATGTCTTCGCTGTGATCGAGACATCGTTGTGCCGTAATCATGCCTATTTCTTGTATGATGACCTCTATAGCAACAAAGCTAGGGGGATTCCATGAACACTACCGATTCAGCCAAAGTCAGTGATGCCAACGCCGGCGCAAACAATGTCATCCATATCCCGCACAATCCCACGCTTGCCGGGTTGGCCACGCTGACCCGCAACGTGGCGTACAAGACCGGGGCCGATAACCTGGTGATGGATATCATCTCACCACAATCCACCGGCGATGACGATGACCGCCGCTACCCCACCGTGGTATTCGTGCAAGGCAGCGCCTGGACCACGCCGCATCGCGACTACGAGATTCCGCAGCTCTCGGCTTTGGCCCGCGAAGGCTTTGTGGTGGCTACGGTGAATCATCGCGATGCCTCGAGCGACCCCCACGACATGTTCCCCGCATATCTCGAGGACGTCAAAGCAGCCATCCGCTATCTCAGGGCAAACGCGCGTCAATGGCACGTGGACCCCGACCGTCTCGGCATCTGGGGCACGTCGTCCGGCGGCAACACGTCGCTGCTGGTGGGGTTGACCGCCGACGATCCGCGATATGAGGACGGCACCAATGTCGATGAAAGCGATGCGGTGAAGTACGTGGTCAGCTGCTTCCCGCCCACCGACATGCTTGAAGCAGTCGACGCATTCGACGATGAGACCAATCCATTCCGGCTGTATTATTTCGGCCCGTTCGCGGCCGTGGTGGGTGCGACCCATGAGACCGGCATCAATGCCGAGGTCCGTCAGCGCGCGGCTGACATGAGCCCCTACCTGCAGGTGCGGGATGACCAGCAGTATCCACCGATGCTCCTGTTGCACGGTACCGCCGACACCGTGGTCCCCTATCATCAATCCGTCAAGATGCGCGACCGACTGGTCGAGCACGGCGTGGACGCGCAGCTGGTGCTAGTCGACGGCGCCGAACATGAGTACGATTTCTGGAGCCAGCAGGTCTTCGACGTGATCTTCGATTTCATTCGTGAGCGGAGCTGAACGGTAAGGGCACACGGGCGCGTCCTTGTTATAGGTTGCCAAGTTCTCTTTTAGCCAATTTTGTTGGAGCCCCTATCTGCACGAACATGCCATGACAGTTCTAGGCTGTGTTCTAGGACTGTCAATCGGCAATGTGTATGAAAGCGTGATGTGATGGGTCAGACGGCGATTGATGGAGTTGAGGGACTTAATAGGGCCGGCGAACTCGATGAACTCGGCAGATTTAGCCGTTCGCGGCAGCTGATGTGGGGTCATGCGCTGTATCTGATTTGGTGGTGTATTTTCTTCCGCCCGAATGCGCAGGTCAAAGGCGGCGCGCTGCGCGTATTCGGTATTGCGTGCATTCTTGTGGCCGCGGTGGCGGGGCATCGTCGGAGTAGTGTTAGAATGTTTTGGTATCAGTAAGTTACTTTAGCACGCGGCCGATTTCCTCTTTGAGTGCATACCGTCTCGGGTACTTTGCCATGATCTCCTTGGCGAGAGCCTTGGCTTGGTCGAGTCCGAAAACGTTGCGATATTGCTCGATCCACATGGCAACGAATCGGTATTCGTTGCGATTTCCCTGTTGCAGATCGCGATCCGGCGGCAGTTGCTTTCTGATCAGTCGTTCTGCTTCCGCGCTGTGATTGAGGCTGATGGGCTTGAGCAAATCACGCAGGAGTTCCGGCCGCTGCCCGGCTAAGGCCAAGGCCTCATCGGATAGGCGCTCTTCAGTCATGAGTCGTGCAAGGACTTTCCCACCGAAATCATGCTCATGAAAGTTGCGCAGGATGTTCTGAACGCTTTGAGGCCAGCCCGATTTGCCGACCATCGATTTGAGGATGGGAATGCAACGTTCGTCCGCCACTGAATCACTGTGAGCGACGTAGTACTCATATAATTGTTTGATGCCGTTCTCATCGTTCAGTCGTTCATAGCAGGCCTCCAGCATGGTAAGCTCGCCATGCGGCAGTTGAGCGGTGAGCTCCCAATACCCCGCATGCTTTTGCGCGGCATCCCAATCGTAAGTCTGTTCCAAGAAAGCGGCGGCCCCGGCATAATCCCCGTCCAGGAATTTACGTGCGATGACGGCAAATCTGCATTCGGCCACGTCCGTGTTTTTGGACAGTAGCTCATCGGCACTAATTGCGTCGCCGCCGTACAGCAGAAAGTCATGATGGAGTTTCATCAGATAGTCCTGTGCAGCTCGCCAATCGTAATCGGTCAGGTTCGTTCGATGGCCGTCAATGGAATCCCCCTTCTTGTCATGAAGGAATTGCTGGGCAACATTCAATGTGGACTGCGCATAGGTGCGGCACATGAACGAGGTCGTGCCGATCTCGCGGGGCTGATGCTCCATCTGTTCTACGTCCGCCGTACCTCGTGCGTGAATATCCGCGAATGGGATGACGCATTCCAGCGGCGTGTGCGGCCAAAACAGCATCTCGACCATAGGGGTATCACGTATGAATCTCAACGCTGCAATCAGCATCTGCTGCGCTTGCTCGCCTGTAACGATTGGTGCCGCGGCATACGTATAAGCGAGGATCCGCTCATTGAGGTGTTCGATATATGTCTGTAGCGCACCCTCTTCATCATCGACTTGTCTCGCGAACCACACTGTTTTTCGCAAAGCCGCGCACATGCGTCTCATGGCCAGCGGATAGTCGTTCGATTGTTCTGCTTCCTCGAATACGGCCATCACGCCGTTTATGGCGGCATCCCCCCATTCGAATTTCCAGCCGTAGTCCTTGCCGAGATGTCGCCGCATGGGAGATTCCATGACGCGATCCACGGCGCTTTCGGGCATCAATGGTTCCATGCCGCTCGCGATTGCCGGATTCGCAGTCACGATGGCATTGATTTCGTCCTGGTTCCAAACCAGATAGAAATGCTGAGCGGGCGTCCACCGTTCTGATTTGCGCAGTCCCACTCGTTCTCGAATATGTTGCAGCACTCGATTGAACACTTCAGGTTTCGATGCGAGAGGATTTGCTGCTACGGGTATGTCTGGCCGAGAGTCGTCCTGCTTTGCAATCATCGCATCGTATGTCACGTTCTGCTGATGATTACCGCCGTGTTTGTAATCACGCAACGTCAAGAGCACCGCACCAATATGCTTGCAGTATCCGTCATAGTCGTAGGGGCAGGTGCAGGATGCGAACACGATATCGTTGCCACGAAGTCGAATATCGACATCGTAGAGTTCAGAACCGTGCACTTCGGCGTGGAATAGTCCGGCCGACACTTCCTCTAACCCACCGATCCTATGCTCGTCCACGTAATCATATGCTCGCTCCAAGCTGCGGGAGGTCATCTCCTCTTCGAACTCGTCGAAATGAGCAGTCATGACGGGCCTCCTAATGATTGGTCATACATTACGGTGTGGGACGTAGTAGCCTAATGCAGTTCGGCTATCATCTGTTCAGCATCACCCATGCAACATCATGTCACGGTGCTTGTGCCAACGGAACAGACGCTCACGATGGCGGTTCAGCGTGAAACGATCCCACATCTGGTCCTCGGCCCACTCAACCATGCCATCATGTTCTTCATCTTCGGGATTGCCCAAGGTATCAAGGAACCGCTCGAACCCATACACCCCGCCGACATCCTCCGGAGGCGCATCCCCAGCCCCATCCCAAAGCTGAGGATCCGCAACGTGCACGCTGCGGTAGGTACGCAGCAGCTTAATATCATGGATCCAATCGTCACCATAATCGTAGTAATAGCGAGCGGTACGCACCTTGGGAAACACGTCGCCCAGCTCGGTTTCCGAAGCAACGCGAACTTCCGGCAACGGCTCCACCGGCATATATTGTTCGTATTTCGCCTCATGGTATGAGGGCTCTTCTCCCCACAATTCTTCCACTTGCACCTGCTTCCCATTCGGAAATGTGGCGCAGAAGCAGAACAGATGCTCGCCGTACCACATAAAGCATTCCTGCAATACCGCATGCAAATCGAAGAACGTCAATGATGCCGGCACCAGAATCTCCCGCCAGCATTCACGCCCGTCAAGGCGCAAAGTGACTCGGAAACGAAATGCCGTGTTGCCATTGCCTGCCATGAAGACTCCCTTATCAACGATGAAGTTATTATCACCGTAACAGAGTCTGGGACAAACCACTGCGTTACGAATCTGATTCGCGCCCTCAGAAAAGGCCGAATCATCTGTTCAATCTCCGTGTCCTATGGAAAAGACTCTAACAATAACCGGTACTGTTCATCATCAGCAAGTCCAATATGCCATGTGACCAGGTGCGGGACACTCATGTGATCAGTCGCTATGGTGGTGAGACGTGACTTCGGTTCGTACCGTCGAGCAGACGCGAATGGGGATAGCCGCGCCGCTCGTGTCCAATATCGGCTGGGGCGTGCTGCCGCTGTACTGGCGCGCACTGTCCAGTATGAATGCCACCAGCGTGCTCGCGTATCGTTTGGTCGCCACGTTGGCGGCCATGGTCGCGCTGTTAGTGGCGTTCTCCGTCCTGGCCACCGCGATTCCGCTGGCCATGTTCTCCTACGGCGTGCAGCACAGCCATTACCTGACCGTGAGTTTCATCCAATATCTCAACCCGCTGATCCAGTTCTGTGTGGCTGTGCTCCTGCTGCACGAGCCGATGCGCGCGCAGGGCTATGCGGCGTTCATGGTGATTTGGGTCGCGATCGCGGTGTATTCGTTCGGCGCGATTCGGGCGTATTGGGAGCGGCTGAAGCCCCACGCACGTTAAGCGCTTCCTTAACTCCCCTCCCCGAGGGGAGCTGTCGCCGTAGGCGACTGAGGGGAGGTCGACACGGCAAACAGCAGAAACCTCGCTCCCGACCAAAGCCACAAACACCACTCACGAAGCAAGCTTGTACAAGTTCTCCTTAAATTCCCGCTCACTCCACTTAATGGGATACGCATTGTACTTTTCCAAAGCGGTTATTAGCTGATTGTCAATGCGCCGATCCGAATCATTGAGGAAAACAACCAGTTCACTTGGTGTCTTTCGTGCCGCCTGCGTATCCTCCCATGAAATAAGGTACTGGAAATGAGTCGCTGGGAAGGCCGCGTAATAGATGTGCAGAATCGTTCCGCCTGTTTACTCGTAAACGGCAACACAAAGTCATACTGGCACAGCAAACCAGACTTGCCACGGAACTGAGCGCCTTCCACATACCGTATGTTGTTCGCATTAAAGAACATACGAATGTCATCTGCAAAATACGTCTGCACATGGGATTGGCCAGCATAGACATATCACCAACTTTGATGATAGCTTGCAGGAACCGATTCTTGGCATCAGCAAAATCAGCAGTATCGCTCGTCAGAGTAAGCTCGTCGCCGTTACGTTCAATACCAAACTGATTCAGAATATCTTTGAGCACTGCCAAACGCGATTCCGTCACAGTCATCCCATGCGACTCCAAACGGCGTAATGTGGCACAGTCATCAGAGAACGTTACGCTGTTCTTCCCGGGCTTCACATAGAACTGCGTATAGTCGTTGTCTTCATCCAGAAGTGGAACATTAACTTCATACCACTCATCCAGTTGCGTATAAGTCGTGTTATCAGACAGCCATTTTCCGTAACTTCGAATTAATGAGTCAAAATCAGAACTCGTCATACTTTCTTCTCGTCGTAAACACTACGATTCATTTGACTACAAACTTATCTGATGCAATTGGAATTGCTTCTCGCCTTTATTCAGGGTGATGGACTTCGGAGACAAAGCTTCCTTCAGCAGTTCCAGCATACGACGAGCTTCAGCATCTGTCAGTACAGCCATTGACGCCTCTTCCCCGAATGCGATTACCCAGTGGAAACAAGACTACATCAGACCAGTATGCACCGCCAAGCGGCGAGTAACACTCCACCCGCTACAATCAGCAGTATAGTTGTTCCGCAAAAGCCAACGCTGGCTCAATTCGAGGTCATGTTCGAAGGCACACCGTTGATTCTCGAACGCGCCACCGATTACTGGGAATCAGGCCGAGTGAGTTCGGTGCAGGAGATTGCGCCGCAGCTGTATCACGCGCAGGTGTCCGGCAGTGCCGATGACTGTTATGACGTTGACATCCGCCTCAGCAAAGACGCTCACGGCGAGAACGCCAATGAAGCAAACACTGATGACCAAGCCACTACCAGCAGTAACAGCGACCACGAATCCACAACCGACGACAATTCGATTCGCATACAATCCGCCGCGTGCACCTGCCCGTATCAGAGAACACCATATTGCAAGCATATAGGTGCCGTGCTTTACGAACTGCGCAAACAGCTCATTGGCGCGCACGGCAATCACCACAATGATGACACCGCCAACGCTCACGATGGTGTCATCGCACTCCCCCGCACCGTGCTGGATCCCATCCAGCAACACCTCGACGCGCGCGCAGAGCAGGGCAAAGGCCATCTGCTGTTCCTGTGGTCCACCCAACTGCGCGAAGCCGCAAAGACGTTCTGCGCCCAGCCAGACGAAGAACGACCGCTAATCCCGCTGATCGACGCACAAACCATGCTCTCCGACACAATCCGCCGATGCCATGAACGTTTCATTATTCATATCAGTAAGCACAGCGATGCGTACAGCAAATCATGTGACTACACAGAATTCATCAAAACCGTGCAGGCTATCGCGGGCAATGCCCTGCAATCCAGTGATTACGCGAGCGCATGCGGCAACCTGCGACTGTGCATACACGAAGTCCACGCACTTCTGCTCTCGTCCGAGAACGATGATGGCTCCGAACCTTTGCTCACGCTTATGGATGATCTGGCGATGCGCGTGCGATGCTATATGGAGAATGTGGCGGAATTCGCCGACTCCTCTACCGCCGGCAAGACATTGAACACCATTGCGCAGGCCGCGAACGACAAGGACATGCGGCAATGCGAACCATTGAACAGTATGTTGCTGATTTCCAGCGCGCTCGCTTTCGCCCAATATGACGACAAACGCATATGGGCCTATGACGTGATCGAGAACGCGATAACGCGCAATCTGGAATACTCGTTCAACGAAGAGAGCGAAGAAAGCGACGAGGACGACGAGGATGAGGATAACGAGGATACGAGCGAAGTAGACGACGAAACCGACTTCATTCCGGATGAATCGTTACACGTATTGCAGTTGTTCACACTCATGAGCGCCTACGACCTATACGCTCTATCCAACGATGGCGCTGGACGCGAGCAGCTTCTGAAAGACTACCCGGAGTCAATGGCCCTCACACTGATGAACACTGCGAACATGATTCATGAAGGGCACTTGCGTTCCGCATACATGCTCGCACAAGATTTCCTTCTGTCGAGCCGGGATATGGAAGATGTCGATATCGATGCCCGGCATAACGGTCTGCTGCCGGACCTGCTGCCCCATGGATGGCATACCATCATGGAATGCTGCGCCGAGGGACTCAATGACGTTGGACTGCTCGCCAACGTGTATCGGTACTACATTCTTTCCTGCAACGACAGATCCGATACCCATTACGTGAGTAAACTACGCAATCTGTTACGCATCTACGGCGGTCTTAGCGCAGAAGAATGGCATGACGTGGCTGATGGGCTGGCCAGAGATTGCGCCCGGAACATCATCGACCGCATCAAGTACCAGCCGGAAATAACCACCAAAGGCGGCACACAGCGCCACAGCAGTTGGCGCAATCCCGCTTACGAGAAGCTCATCGTGGACGAGCGGCTTTCGGACGCGGCCCTGACTTATTGCGCCATCGTCGATTACCCGCCGCTGCCATTGCTGCGCACCATCGCCATCGAACACCCCGAATCGGCAAAATCGATAATCCTCGACGCGATGCCATACGGCACCATGGGCATGCCCGTGTTCCGGTTTACGGTGGAACGTGGCACCAATAATACATTGACGGCACGCCGCAACACATACCAGCAGATCGCCAAACAGTTGCGCCGTTTCGCCGCAGTGTTCGGAGATGAGGAGACCCGTGTGCTGGCACACGAGATTGTCGAGCGTTATCCGAATCTTAATGCGCTACGCGAGGAGTTGGCGTTTGCGTTGTAGGGGCGACGGTGACAACGCGGTACGGCATTTGGCACGCATCCGGCGACTATGCAGAGAAATGCCAGCCTGTTCTTCGCTGAGATTCCTGATGATATTGGTCAGCTGGCTGCAAACCCAGACCTTGGCCAAATGCTCGTCCATGAGGAATCCCTTGCCTTTGGCATAGCGAACGACGACACCCGGCATGTTGAGTGCATTTTCAGCGCATTCAACATCATCTGCGTGCGCTTCGCGTGCATTTTCAGCACAATATCCGTCACATACCTTAATGGATGCAGCACTCCTTCAAACGCTGCTGCAGGCCTTCGTCCACCGCGAAAAGGTACAGACCGTGGACGCCGCGCTTGAGCAGGACATTCAACTCATGCTTCAAATTTTCTTCGGCAAAATCTCCTAAATCTTTGCGCTTATTGGTTGCCAGATAGTTTTGGCTGGCCTTTGCATCGAACACGATTCCCCCGTTACGATACGTCACCGAGGGTCCAATGATCACACCGGCATAGTTCAAATCAAACCCTTGGATGGTGAAGATGGAGCCAATCTCATCTATGGTGTACGGCTTCTCCGCCCAAGACAGTTCTTTGTCGATGCCTTTCCTGCTTTTCGGAGCGGAATCTTCGAGCTGATAGTTCCAAGGCTTGCAGAATTGGTCAGAACTTATTGCGGAATGATCGAATCCATGGTCATCCGCAAGTCCCATACGCCATACGCCGGAAGTATCGCGATGCAGTTCCACATTCCAAAAGCCATGCGGATCATTCTGATTCTCAGATTTCGCCGAATACTTCCAGTCATAGGGGGCCAACAAACGGGACAGTCCAGCCCCATCCCAACCATCGGGCTTCAGCTGGGCTTTCGCGTGAATGGCATTAAACAAATCAACCGGCGAGTCGAACACCTTAACGTCATAAGGTTCTCGAATCATTTCACCATCTGCGGCATACTCGCCCGTATCAACGGGCATAGGACCGATACCTTTCCCCGAAGCGAATCGGTCAATCCACTGAATCATCGACTTACTCGCGGCAATACGGAATTGCTTTTTCAAATGGACATGCGCAATGTCCACGGAAATGGACGGCAGATGATATTCGGCGCCCAAATCAACCGCTTTGAATGCGCCGATTTTCCCGGTCGCGCATGCGATCTGAGTCGAATCAGAGTCCAGCTGAAGTTTTTCCAGCATCGCTGGGTCCCACTGCTGGCTGGACTGCATAATCTGATTGTGATCAAAGACCGCAATCACCACCCGGGCTCTGCGCAGAATGTCATACAGATGGTTCTTCCCGGAATACCCCTGATTTCCTTGTGTCATCAACAAATGGGCCTCGTCGATGAGCACGATGTCCGCCAGGCCTTGCGGCTGGTCTGGAATGCCTCGACCATGCTCGTTGCGTAAGCTGAATCGATTGATGAACTGACTGGGCAGCATGACCACTTCACCAGATTCCTTCTGCAAACCCAGTTTCGTGGCAATCTGATTATATACGTGCACCTGTTCCTTATGATTGACAAGAATGTATGAGGAAAGCCGGCCATTCGCCGTTTGTGACAGCTCAGGATAATCTTCGTCTTCGGAATAGGTGTCGCCTTGGATGCCGATTTCAGCCGCGATTCTGTAGAACAGGTGGCTTAACAGGACCGTTTTGCCTGTCCCTGCAGCACCTTGAACAAAGATTAATTTCGGATGGCGGTCTGAAGATTGCTCATCGGCTTTCTTCTGTTGCCGGCTATCGGCAACCAAGGCGGCAAGTTGCACCAAAATAGATTCTTCGGCTTCGAGCTGGCTATCGCTGAGTTTATGAAAAGGCGATGCCTTGAACAACGCGGAATCTCGGATGATCTCCTCCGCCGGGAACAGGTCAGAATCTTCCTTGTGTAATCTCAACCAGATTTGCGAGAAAATCCGATCAAACTGGTCTGCGGTGTAATAATCGCCTTGCGCATTGGTCCGTCGATTGTTGAGCCTTTTCACCGAATCGGTACTGGACATATAGTGCATAAGACGGTTTTCGACATCCAGGGTTAACGACTTATTGAATTTGGGATGTGAAATAACATATTGCCGATATGCATCATCATTCCGCGAGACAGCATCAGCTACAGCTTTCCAGTCCTCGCGTTCTTTAGCATCTCTTTCAAGATGCTGGAATGTACGATGCCGTATATCGTTGGTCTCACCGACGTACACCGTATATTCGTTCTTCATCGAATAGCGATTGGTCTTTCCTGAATACACGACATAAACCGTTGGATATGCCAACACATATCGCAGCATGAAATGTTCCAGATCGGAATCATTAACACTGCGCCCCATCTGCTTCTCGAGGGATTCGTCAAAAGCCTTTTCAAAAGCTTCCCTACTGTATTGACCATATGGCAGGTTGATGACAAACGGCGCCAAGCTCTCACTGTTCATAGTCATATTATGGTCCATCATGAGCTCTGGTACATGACCAACATTCAGCAAGTCCTATAATGTCAGTCATGATCAGTGACAGTACCATTCAGTCGATTCGTGATTTTGTGTCGGAGCGTGGCTGGGGCCAATACCACACTCCTGAGAACCTGGCGAAGTCCATCAGCATCGAGGCGTCGGAATTGCTGGAATGCTACCAGTGGACGCCGCAGTCGCCATCCATGGATGAGGGACATGTCAGGGAAGAACTAGCGGATGTGCTTACGTATTGCATCATGATGGCCGATGCGCTTGGTGTGGATATGGATGACATCGTCATGGGCAAGCTCGCAAAGACCAAGAGCAAGTATCCCGCGGAAGCCGTCCGTGATGACTTCGAGGAATACGAGCACCGGCATCTGAATGCTCGTAAGACGGATGACGATGCTCAATCTTCGCCTAGCAAGTAGCTTGTTCCCATGCGGCTGCTATCACCATGCCGTGATTCCGACACCACCACGCGATAATGGTACACATGGAACCAATCAAGGATGACGGACGGCCGGTGGCATTGGTCACCGGCGGCACGAGCGGCATCGGCAAGGCGACTGCGCGGATGCTCGCTGTGCGGGGTTGGCGTGTGATTGCAGTGGGACTCGGTGCGGACGAGAATATCCCTGAGACTCAGCGTCTTGGCCACAGCGAACTGTTTACCTACGAGATGGATGTCACCAAACGGTATCCATTACCTCATGTGTATATGTAGTATCAAGGTCGGGGATACAGTACAACACCTCAAATATTCGCTTGACAGCATGCCAATCTCCCTCTGTCAATCCGCGATATTTCGGGAATTCATGCATCGTATACCACCTCACACAATTCAATGCTTCATGAGGAAACTCTGAAACTTGGTCTTGCGATTCATCTAATTCCCGACGTCGGCTCTCACGCATTAAGATAAGCACCGCAGCCACATGCTTGCAGTACGTTGCACGTTGGGAATATTGGCATGCGCAGGCGGCAGAAATCACTTTGCCATGGCGCAAACGAATGTCCACTTGATAGTCGTCATTCCCGCGAACCACGGTATGCCAAAGATTCTCAGCAATCATGACCGGCGGATCAACCTTGCCGGCATCGTAATAAGCTTCTCCACGCACAAAAATCCTGCGTTCAAACAATTGAAAGAAACCGTCATCCACTTCTGCTGTCATACGGCCTCCTTGCCCTATGTATTTCAGGATAACGCTTGTCACCCGCTTTTTGTCATGTCCTGCGATATTTTCAATTGCTGCGAGCATCGCCCGGAACCAGCATTCGCCTTCGGCGTTCCATGGACCATTCCCACATATTCAGGACTACAGTAAGCGGCAGATGTAGCCGATTGTGCCCCAGTTCAAAGGAGGACATTATGGGATTGTTTGATTCGCTGAAGAACATGTTTGCGCATCACGAACACCATCATGGAGCCAGTATCGGGCAGTCGCTCACTCTCGCCGATGCCAAAGCAATACTTGCCTTTATTGTGGTGCATCAGCAGCTTGCGGACATGCGCAAGGTAGCGGATGCAGTCAAGCAATTGCAGGATGAGATGCCTCAGTACATCACATTCGGCATGTCGCATTATTACAGTGAGCCCAAGCGCGTGCGCTTCCAGTCCGAAGGTGGCAAGTTCATCGATGCGGACGCCATCGCCACCGCATTTGCCGAGACCACCGTATTGCAGGACGAGTGCGAAATCCAGCATCTTATGGGCGATATCGAAGACAACCGTGAGCATCGCGATCCGGCAAAGACGCCAGCAGTACCGATTGACGAACTCGTGCGCGTCACCAATGAAAGGCTTGCGACCGGCAACGATGAGGGGCAACGCCGTGCATGGCTGTTCGCCTTATTCGATCAGCTCGATGACATTGCCGAAGCGACAAAGAACAATCTCGAGCCGCTTGCCGCAGCGTTGAATACGATTCTACGAAACAGCTCCACAATTATTGGCAAATCCGCCACTGCCGACGCCGGCAACAGCAGCAACAATGCCAATGCCGGCGATGCACGTTCCCGTATCATCTCCCTAATCGCCGACGCTCTCTTCCCGGCCTCAGAATCCTCGCAGACAAGCGAGTACTCAGCATCCGCCGCCATCCGCGAACTGATGCTCAATCCCACCGCAACATCGCTCGATTACATGCCAGCCATAGACGTACTGCGCGCCCACGGTCTCACTATTTGCCGGTGAGTCCGAGAAGTCAACCGGTGGTTCATACGGCAGTGGTTCATGCGGTACATACCGCACGGAACTGCTATGCACGAACCACTGTGTCCGAACAACGAGAACGCACTACTTCTCCAGCTTCTCCAACTTTTCCAGTGCCTTTAACAGCGAATCGACATGTCCTTTGGCACGCACGTTGTAGCGCGCAATCGCCACGGAGCCATCGGGATTGATGACGAGCGTCGAGCGGATCACGCCTACGTGCACCTTGCCGTAGAGCTTCTTTTCGCCGTATGCGCCGTACAGCTTGTGCACGGTCAGGTCGGGATCAGACAGCAACGGGAATGTGAGATGATCGCGCTGTGCAAACTTGCGCAGTTTGTCAAGCGAGTCCTTGGAGACACCGAGCACTGTGACATTCTTCGACGCCAATCGGGCGAGATTGTCGCGGAAATCGCAGGCCTCGGTGGTGCAACCGGGCGTCATCGCGGCCGGGTAGAAGTACAGTACAACCCTGCGGCCGGCATCAAGCACGTCAGACAGGTTGATTGATCCGCTCTCTGTAAACCCAGGTATAACCGCCGGCAGAGTGAAATCGGGCGCCGCGCTCCCCTCTTGCAGACGTTCCGGCATTGAATCAGAGCTATCAACAGTAGTGGTCATGATTCCCATCATAGAACCCTTATCAACAGCGCTAGTAAAGTTATTCAGAGGTCAGTCACACAACTGCGGATCGGCAAAACGGCGATTCTGCAACACCGGCAATGTTCGACGCGCGGAATCAAGACACTCACGACTCAGCTCAGCAGTAATGAGATCGGCTTCCCTATCGCCCGCCGCCGCATCACGCGCGAATCCGTCGATGATCTCCAGATTCCGTTCCGGTTCCTCCGCCACCGTAAATTGCGCAACCGCGACGGACAGATGACCACTATTTTCGCATGATGAACAAACCATTTTGAATTCACAATTCTCTATGCTCGGCGCAGCATACGTTCTGCCACATCGATATGAATATTGCAATCGAAAATGACACATACGGCGGAGCTCATCAGCTCTCCAGAAGTTGCTTCAAATAAGCTGAATCATGCACCCGCACTGGTCGAGTATCCTCATCAAAGCCTTCATTGGCGTCTACCTGCTGCTTGATGAAATCAAAAGCCTGCTGAGGAGTGACACGAATGCTGACTTCCATCTGTTCTTTCATTATCGTCGGCATAAGATCGTTCCCTCCTTCCCCGTTCAGTATATATTCAACTTATTTCAGCACGAAAGGATCCTCCGTCTGAGAGCAAACGACATAGCCTCACACCAGTCCCAACGTTTTGAAGGCGTTGGCCAGGCCGTCCTCGTGAATGTCGGTGGTGGTGAAGTCGCAGAAGGCTTGGATGCCATGAATGGCGTTGCCCATGGCTACGGATGTGCCGGCGGCCTTGAGCATGGCGGTGTCGTTGTCGGAGTCGCCGATGGTGATGGTGTCGGCAATGGCATAGCCCAGCAAAGAAGCCACGTCGCGCACAGCGGTACCTTTGTCGATGCCGTTAATCAGCAGTTCGCCGTTATTCGGCGAGATCTTGTCGTATGAGCCGTGCACGAGTTCGAACCAGGGGGCAAGATCATGCTGGGTGTCCTCGAAGGAAACATCCGGCTCGGGCCCGGTGAAATACGATCCCTTGCTCACACGAATCGTCTGTCCCAAAGTCGAGCCAGCCGGCACCTCCACCTCATCCAACAGGTGCCAGAATCGCGCAAACTCACCACGATTCCAGGTCTTGCCTTTCGATTCCAGATGTTGACGGTAGCCTTCCGAGATGTACATGCCATCCGCACCTTGCCATTGGTAGCTCTCGATATGATGCTTGGCAAAATACGCCATCGCCGCATCGACCGCTTCAGGAGGGACGAGATGCTGGAACAGCAGCCTGTCTCCGATATTCGCCTGAGCGCCCGCCACGGAAACCACGCCATCGAAACCGAGGTCGAGGATGCTGCGCTCGATTTTCGGCACGGAACGCCCGGTGCAGATGAAGAGCTTGTGGCCGTTGGCCTGGGCTTGTTTGCAAGCGATTCTGGCAGATTCGGGTACGACGTGGTTTTCGTCGGCTAGGGTGCCGTCGATATCGATGAATACGAGTTTGCTATTGGTTGTCATGGTTGCCTTCGTAACTGGTTGCCCCCAGTCAGCTTACGCTGACAGCCCCTCTCCAGAGGGGGCGAAGAAAATCCCGCCTAAAAACCTACAAGCATCACACGGCGTAGGCGGCCCAGCGGCCGTGGGTGTGCTGGACTTCGATGGGCATACCGAACAATTCCGACAAGCGTTCGTCGGTCAGGCCATTCTCCAACGAACCGGTGTAGACGATGGTGCCAGCACCGGGATTACCCATTGAATCCACGCCCGCTTCGGTGGCGTCCTCGGCAGGAATCGGCTTGCGTCCCATGATAGCGATGTGGTCGAAACCGGCCGGAATCTCCTCCAAGCGATGGGTGACCAGCACCACGGCACGCTCGGAGTTCTCTTCGCCGATTCGGCTCAATGTGCGCATCACCTGCTCGCGGCCGCCCAGGTCAAGGCCGGTGGTCGGTTCATCCATGATGAGCAGCTCGGGATCTCCCATCAGCGCACGGGCGATCAATACGCGGGTGCGTTCGCCTTCGGACAGTCGCCACATCTCCTTGCCTTCCAGATAGGAGACGCGAAAATCGCGCAGCAGATGGCGGGCGCGGGCGTATTCCTCTTGCGTGTAGGTGTCGCGCCAGCGCCCGGTCACGGCGGACAGGCCGGTGACCACGGCGTCCAGCGGGTCCTCGAACTCGGGGAACTGCCGGCCCAGGTCGGCAGAGGCGAGACCGATGCGGGTGCGCAGTTTGAATACGTCGTATTTGCCGAGTTGATGACCGAGGATGAATACGCGGCCCTCTGAGGGGAAGGTGCGGGTGGCCAGCATGCCGACCGCGGTGGATTTGCCGATGCCGTTCGGTCCGAACAGCACCCAACGCTCCCCCGCGTTGATGGTGAGGTTCACGTCGGTGATAATGACGCGACGGTTGCGCCGGAATTCGACGTTGTCGAGTTGGAGGACGGTGTTTGTCATGAGTGAAATACTAACTATGATTCGCGGTCTGAGAACTCCCCTCAGTCACCTGCGCCGGACTGAGGGGGGGGCACTCGTTGCAGCGCTACTTACTTCTTCTGCTCGTCGAGCACGGACTGGTAGACTTCCACGGTCTTGTCGGCGATGGTCTCCCAGCTGAACACGTCGCGGGCGCGTTCGTAGCCGGCCTGACCCATCTTCTTGGCGAGTTCGGGGTCAGCCATGATCCTGTCGATGGCGGCGGCCATGTCGTGCACAAACTTGTCCGGATCGGTGGGAGTGCCGGTGCCGTCGTGCAACTGGTCGATCGGAACCAGATAGCCGGTTTCACCGTCGACCACGACTTCCGGAATGCCGCCAGTGGCGGATGCGACAACCGGCAGACCACAGGCCATGGCCTCAAGGTTCACGATGCCGAGCGGCTCATAAATACTCGGGCAGATGAAAGCATCACAGCCGTGTTCCAAAGCATTCAGCTCAGGCTTCGGCAGCATTTCTTCAATCCAGACGATGTTGCCGCGTTCCTCATCCAGCTTGGCGAACGCGATCTTGACCTCTTCGGCGATTTCCGGGGTGTCAGGCGCTCCCGCGCACAGCACCACCTGAATGTCCTTGGAAATCAGGTGCAGTGCCTTGAGCAGGTATGGCAGGCCCTTCTGGCGGGTGATACGGCCCACGAACAGCAGGGTGGGCTTCGAACGGTCGATGTGGTAACGCTCGAACACCTTCCAACCCGGATCGTCTGGTGCCGGGGTAGCGAAGTCGGCCATGGTGATGCCGTTGTACACCACAACCACCTTGTTCGGATCGAGGTTCGGGTAAGCAGTCAGAATATCCTTGCGCATGCCACCGGACACGGCGATCACACGGTCGGCGTGCTCGTAAGCATCCTTCTCAGCCCAGGAGCTCAGATTGTAGCCGCCGCCGAGCTGCTCACGCTTCCACGGGCGGAACGGCTCCAGAGAGTGCGCGGTAATAACCAATGGAGTGCCGTGCAGCATCTTGGCCATGTAGCCCGCCAAGCAGGCATACCAGGTGTGCGCGTGGATGATGTCGGCGTCCACATCATTGGCGATCTGCAAATCAACGCCGAAGGTCTTCAATGCGGGGTTGGCATCAGCCAGCTCAGAAGGCGTGTCATAGCCGACGACCTTCAAGCTGCCCTTAGCATCGGCAGCATTCGGGATAGCAGGAATGTCCGCCTCGGTGCGCTTGCCATCAAACGCACGCACGGTTACGTCGATGCGCTCGGCAAGCACCTTGGACAGTTCCTCGGCGTGTACACCGGCCCCACCATAGACATGCGGCGGGTATTCGCGGGTTAGAATATCAACTTTCATCGGACTGCCTCTCCTTCGTGCGTCAGAAAGAAACTCAAGCACTTCTTACTTTAGGGCACCGCATACAAGAAAACGCACAACTTCCGTCGTGCGTTTTGCTTTTCAAGCCGGATTCACCAGGCAAAAGATCAGACTGCCGTGCCGTTCTGATCCAAATTCGGATTATGCTTGGAATCGCCAGCCGTAAAGAACAGGCTCAGCACACCCACAATGAACACCGCGGAAACGGTGATGATCAGCCACATCGGATGGCTTGGCAGCCACATAACCACGAAGAACGCGATAATCGCGATGGCGATCAGCGTCCAGCTGCCCACACGGAACCACTGACGCAGCGAATGCGGTGCCTTGAACATCTTCGGATTCGTGTAGTTCGGGTTAGTGGTCAGCAGGGTTTCGGTGTCCGCAATCGTACCGCCGCTGGGCTTCCATTCGGTGCCGTCGGTGCCGTCCTGCAGACGCTGGGACTTCTGCTGCAGCTGGTATTCGTCAATCATTCCCGAACGGCCACGGCCACGGGTCTGGTCATACTGCGACGGCACTCCCCTGCGGCCTGCTTTGGCTTGGGCACGGCGTTCTGCACGATTCGGCATTCCACTACTCCTGTTTCGACGGTGACACTGTTGGCTATATTACTCGCTTATCGGCGGCAATTTGCCACCCCCGGGTTCTAAATAGAAGTGCAACACCTTGTCTAGGGTTGGAAGTGTTCGAAGTTTCTAACTTAAGAAGGTGTTGCACTCATGGGTCAACAGTATTCGCACCTGTCGTCCGAGGAGAGGATCCTGATCGAGAAGCTGCATTGCGAACAGCATCTGAGCATTCGGCGGACCGCGGAGAGGATCGGCCGGGACAAGTCCACGGTGAGCCGCGAGCTGAGGCGCGGCCTGTGGTTCGCGTCCAACGAGAACGGGTCGTACCGCCCCTACCGGCCGAAACGGCTGAAGACCGGGCCGTGGACCTGTGTTTTGTCAAGTTGGAGTAGGCCGTTTCGGCGTTTCTTTTAGTCCATGTGAGCGGCGGGTTTCAGGCCGTTTCGGCGTTGGCCGGTCCTGCTGGTTGTTGGTTATTGCATTGGTTATTGCATGAGGGCGTGGGTCTTGCGCCAGGATTCGCCCTCGAAGCGGATCATCCGTCCGTGGTGGACGGTGCGGTCGATGATCGCGGCGGCCATGTTGGGGTCGCCGAAGATCCTGCCCCATCCGCTGAACTCGATGTTGGTGGTGTAGATGATGCTCTGGGTCTCGTACGCGTTGGTGACGACCTGGAACAGGAGCCTGCTGCCGTCCTCGTCGATGGGCACGTAGCCGAGTTCGTCGATGACGAGCAGCGGGGTCCTGCCGATCGCGGCGAGTTCCCGGTCGAGCCGGTTGTCCGATTGGGCCCTGAGGAGCCGCATGACCAGGCCTGCGGCGGTGAAGTAGCGTGCGGGTATGCCCTTGCGGCATGCGTTCCTGCCGAGCGCGATGGCGAGGTGGGTCTTGCCGGTGCCGGGAGGGCCGAACAGGACGAGGTCGTCGTGGCCGGCGATGAAGTCGAGGGTCGTGATCTGCCCGCGCCCGTAGTCGACGGGGAAGCGGATCGGGGTCCAGTCGTAGCCGCCGAGCTCCTTGTCGGCGGGGAATCCGGCGGCCTTGAGCAGGCGTGAGCGTTTGGAGCGTTCCCTGGATTCGATCTCGGCGTTCATCCACGATTCCATGAATTCCATCTGGCTGGGGGTCGCGTCCGCGAGCTGGTCGGCGAGGACCTGGCGGGTCAGAGGCAGCCGTCTGGCCAGGGTCATGATCGTTGCGATTCTTTCGCCGGTGGACGCGCGCCTGCGTTTCATGTCGGGCATGACGACCGGCGGACGGTGGGTTCCCATGGTCAGGCCTCCTTCCTTTCCCATGGCTGTCGGGGTTTCATGAACACGTCGTATCCGGTCAGGTCGGGTACCGACTGCTCGTACGGCTTCTCGCCGGCGGCGATGCGCCGGGCCATGGTGGTCACACTGGCCTCGTCGATCGCGTGCCCCTGTTCGACCAGGTGCTCTCCGGCCCGGACGGCGGCCTCGAAGCCGGACGCGGCGCTGGCCTTGGCGATGACGCGGAACGTGGTCCTGCGTGTCTTGGCGTCCATGCGGTCGATGGCGATCCTGAGTTTGTCGGGGAAATCGTCACGGATGGTGGAATCGGTCCATGCGTGGGTCTTGCGGCTCAACGCGGGCAGGAGCGTGGCGGGGTTGCGCACCGTGGCCGGCGAATCCCCGTACACGCGCGGCAGTCTGGCACAGGTGCGTCCGTCCTGGGTGCGGATCGTCACGTCGAACGCGCGCAGACCCACGTCGAGAGTCCAGCCGCGCCACGAGGGGCCGGCGAGGTAGTAGTTGCCGTCGATCTGCACACGCCCGTCCTTGTCGGCCTTCCTCACCTCCCAACGGATCGCGTCGTACGGCTTGGCTGTTTTGCTTCAATGTTTGTTCGACAGGTTCGGCAGTGTTTTTCCGCAGTGTGGGCTGATGGTTTTCCCCGGTGTCGTCATCGTTTCCCGGTGATGTGAGAGGCATCGGTGCCGCCGCCTGTATATTCCCGAGTTGCCAATCGGTTTTGATTCGG
>OLPU01000209.1_pt1 | contig 53740 bp, 50 predicted proteins | sample 1673111 | NCBI WGS metagenome assembly OLPU01 (sample SAMEA3136755, study PRJEB25190) | human gut metagenome | reverse complement strand
TGTCTTCTTTGAGAAAAAAACTGAAAGCAGGACTCGGATATGATCCAATCGTGAATAAAATCGGTGAGGGCTATAAGATAGGGGGAGATAGCAGAGCATGAAAAAAATATCACTTCAGTGGAAATTAACATTTCTTACAACAGTGTTGATCACCATATTATGCGGATGTCTTACATTTTTCTTATATAAAAACGGCGTCTATTATTTCGATACGCTTCAGGAGTCTATCACGGATCAGAGCACAGCGCCGGAAGCGGTGTACATTGATATTCCGGATGACGAGTGGGATGACTTTGTGGCACAGTTTTCCATGAAGGTTTATAACTCCAAATCAGACTATAGAAGCAGAAGCCTTCTGATTACTGCTATTGTAGCGTTGTTTGGCGGCGCAGTGACGTATTTTATCAGTGGACGGGCATTGAAACCACTCAAGGAATTTTCAGAGACAGTGGAAAAAGTTCAGGCACAGAATCTGACAGATTATATAATCGAAGAGAATAAGATTGCAGAGTTAGACAGACTTCGCATATCTTACAATAAAATGCTTATGCGGCTTTCAGAATCATTTGAGACGCAGCGTCAGTTTACGGGAAATGCAGCTCATGAATTGCGTACGCCACTGGCCTTAATCCAGGCACAACTGGATCTATACCATACAACAGAACATCCAGAGAGTACAACAGCGGCAGAAGAGACAATTCAGATGGTAACGGAACAGAATGAACGTCTTAGCAAGTTGGTCAGAACGCTTTTGGATATGAGCGAATTACAGACGGTAGCGCGAAATGACAAAATTGAGATCCATAGTCTGATTGAGGAAGTACTGACAGATCTGGAACCGCTGGCACAGGAAAAGAAGGTTGAACTGATACAGAAGTCACAGGGAGCAGGAGAAAAGGCAGATGAAGAATTATTTTTGACAGGAAGTGATATTCTGATTTACAGAATGTTATATAATCTTGTGGAAAATGCGATTAAATATAATCGGACCGATGGAACTGTTACAGTATCAGCAAAGAGGGAGAAGAACGAAGTTGTTCTGACGGTTTCGGATACAGGAAATGGAATTGATGAGGCATTCAGGGAGCAGATCTTTGAACCGTTCTTCCGGATAGATAAGTCAAGAAGCCGGGAGCTTGGAGGTGTGGGTCTTGGACTTGCGATGGTTCGAGAAGTTGTGAGGGTTCATGACGGGACGATTAAAGTTTATACAAATGAGCATGGTGGGACGACATTTGAAGTATGCGGCCTTGCCGAATATCGCGATAACGAGTGAAACTCGCAGAGCGTGTTTCACTCGTTATCGTGTGTTTTATCTCATTTATTCTGCACGTAATCCGGTAAGATTTTCGAAAACCGGTAATTCATAACAAGGAATATAGATTCCATAGGTTTCTGTATTATGTACAACCTCAAGAATATAATAGGAATTACAATTGAGACAGCCAAATTTGTCAATTGACATATGATACGGTTTATATATTCCCTTATCATAAGGCTCCTCTTTATGCCATTCCTTAATAACTGTATGCTTTTTTACGGTACGAATAGATGAAAGAGAAGACAGCGGGAAAGCATATTTTCCGTTACAATTGGTTAAATACAGGTTTTCATTATCACGGTAAGCTTTAAATATCAGATTGGAAAACTGATGAACCTGAAGCCCTTTTTCTATCGCTTTTATTTTGCCGTTACGCTCAGTGTAGTAGCAAGACAGCACATCCACATTTTTAGCATTATCGGGTACAGCAAGCTCCGCCAATATGTCTTTCATGACACGATCATGGGTAGCCAGCGCGTGTTGATTTTCATCCGTATCTAAGACCTGATGGGATTTTACTTTTTCACAAATTGTTAATAGGACGAATAGAATAACGCAAATAGGAAGAAGCCAAAAAACCCAGGGTGCGTTGTGATATGCTTCGGCAAGGGAAACCCGTGCTCTCAATAGGGCGCTGACGCAGATAAAAGCGAGAAAGAGACATATGGATTTAATAATGCGCAGAAGTAAAGGCATTTTGGACTTTTGGATAATAACATCTTTTTGCTCGGTGGTTTTGGCCAAAGTCTGGGATAATATTTCAGATGGTTTCAGTATTAAAAATTCATTGCCGTTTAAGCGTTCGTTTTTGCGGTTGGTAGTTATATCAATGCCTAAAAATGGTTTCATAAGCGAAATTCGCCTCCTATTCGTACTTCAAGTTAACAACATGTTTTAAAATAAGATAACCTGCTGAAGTTGATTTTCTGTTGCCCTAACTCAAAACAGGTAGATAATTTGATCCTGGCAGGTACAAAACATAAAGCTTTGTACCTGCCCGGATATTTCTTTTGGGGGCTATTTGGGGAATATGTTAGTTTATTGCAACAAAAATTTGGATAGTGCGCGTGTGAATGAATCAGATTTTTCCGGCGGCTTTCAAACCTGCCAGAACACGATCTGGTGTCAGTGGTGCTTCCTCGAAACGGACGCCGGTAGCGTCTTCCACAGCAGAGAAGATGGCCGGAAGTGTCGGGATGCAGCCGACTTCGCCAATACCTTTCATACCAAATGTGCCTTTCGGGTCGTTGCTTTCTACGAGAATAGAAATAATCTCCGGATGGTCATCAGCGGTTGGGAGCATATACTTGTGGAAGCCGGTATTATAGAAGCCTTTGCCTTCTTCGTAGGTCATTTCCTCACGGACAGCCCAGCCGACACCCTGAAGGACGCCCCCCTCTACCTGACCTTCGCACAGGCGTGGATTAATAACCTTGCCGACATCATGGGCGGCAGCAATTTTGAGAACTTTGACAAGACCAAGTTCCATATCCACTTCGACTTCTGCGGCCTGAGCGGCGAAAGGCAGGGAGTTGTCAGGTACTTTGCACTTGCTGACGAGGAATTGTTTGCCTTTGAGGTGCGCCTCGTAGGCAAGGGCCTTCAGCGTCATTTCTTTGCCGTTGCCACTGATGATGCCATTTTCCAGCGTCAGAGCTGAGGCATCTGTATCCAAAAAGTCTTTGCCGGCGGCATAGGAGAGGATATCAGCTTTCAGTTCTGCAGCAGCATCTTCCATGACCTGGCTCACAGAGTAAAGGGTTCGGGTTGCGTGGCTGCCGATGTCAAAAGGTGCGGCAGCAGAATCACCGAAGATCATGGTCGTTGTCTCAAAAGGAACACCAAGCAGATCACAGGCAACTTGAATGAGAGCGGTCGTGGAACCAGGACCAATTTCAGGGATGGCAGTGTTGATGCGCAGAGAACCATCCTGCTCAATGATCATATTCACGGCGTTGTAATCAACACAGAACGGTGCAGCGTTGCTGACATGTGTATTGCAGGCAATGCCCACGCCACGGCGCTTGTTTCCGGTCTGGACTTTACCGCGTTTTTCGTACCAACCAATCTCTGCGGCGGCCTTGTCCAGACATTCGTTTGTTCCGACAGAGCCGACAGAGAATGGGAAAAAGTTTTTGTCATCAGGTTTCATCGTGTTCATCTTGCGCAGTCTGATTGGATCCATGTCAAGCACCTTGGCCAGCTTGTCTACGCAGGCTTCGACGACGGCCGTACCCTGCGGTGTGCCGAAACCGCGAAAAGCGCCGGCGGTCTGCTGATTGGTGTAGACTGGATAACCCATATAGCGCAGGTAAGGAATATGATAGGTACCAGCTGTTCCGCAGACACCGCAGACAGCCAGCAGTTCCACACCGAAGGTGCAGTAGGCACCGGTGTTTAGTTTGGCTGTTGTATCCAGCGCCACAAAAGTGCCATCCTTCTTTGCACCCAGTCGTGCATGCATATAGCCACCGTGGCGCGTGTCGGAGGCAATAAAATCTTCCTCACGCGAGTAGACTATCTTGACAGGGCGAAGCGCTTTCATTGACAGAGCCGCTGCTAAAAGCTCCGCTTTGCCGCTGATGCCGATGCGCACACCGAAACCGCCGCCAAGATAAGGCGGATTTCGAACACGCACCTTGCTTTCCGGCAGATCGAAGGCATAGGCAACAATCATCTTGGTTGGCGTTGGCGTCTGAGTCGTGGAGATGATTTCTAAGGTGCCATTGGCTTTATAAGAAGCAACTGCGGCATGCACTTCCATCTGGCACTGTTTGACACGCGGCAGCTTGATATCTGCGTCAACAATCACATCAGCCTGGGCAAAGCCGCGTTCCAATGCTTCGTCACTGTACGGCTCATGTTCGCAGAAGGTAACTCTTACAATCTCCCCACAGACGTTGTGATGTTCCTTATTGCCATAAAGGGGCTGAACCTCTGGGGAATCAGGTTTGAGTGCTTCAACAGGGTCGTAAACAGCAGGAAGCACTTCGTATTCTACTTTAATTCGCTTGATGGCTTCAGCTGCGATTGCCTCGGTTTCGGCTGCGACAGCAGCAACTTCGTCACCAATATACTTCGGTTCATCGGTAAAAATTGTCTGATCGCGAACCGGTTCTGCCGGACGCGGTGTTGTCACCATAGTGGCAGATGTGTTGAATGGTTTATTGGTTGTGTTCTCAAAAGTGCAGACAGTTACTACGCCTGGCAAAGCTTCAGCGGCAGAGGTGTCAATCTTCACAACCTTCGCATGCGCATAAGGACTGCGCAGAACTCTGGCGTAGAGCATATGCGGCATGGAGACGTCCATCGTGAACTGTCCAAGACCGGTGGCTTTATCAAAGCCATCGTTGCGGGGGATGTTTTTGCCAACATATTTCATAGAAGTCACTCTCCCTTCCTCATTCTGTCTGCAGCGGCCATGACAGCTTCTTCAATTTTCACATAGCCGGTACAGCGACAGATGTTGCCGCCCAGTGCTTCACGGACTTCATCAGAGGTAGGGGCGTTATTTTCATCCAGCAGAGCCTTAGAGGACATAATCATGCCCGGGGTACAGAAGCCACACTGGATGGCGCCCTTGTTGATGAATTCCTCCTGGATCGGGTGAAGTTTTCCATTTTTGCCAAGACCTTCAATCGTCTCAATCACTGCGCCTTGGGCGCGCATCACAGGGATAATACAGCTGGTGACTGCTTTTCCGTTCATAATGACCGTGCATGCACCGCACTCGCCTTTTCCGCAACCGATTTTTGTACCGGTGAGAAAGAGGTTATCTCTCAGAAAATCAACCAGACGAATGCCGGGATCTACATCTACGGATATCGCTTTTCCATTGATTGTCATATTAAGTTTTTCCATGAACTCCCTCCTGTCTATCATCATCAGAGTGTATAGTTAATTATCAAAATGCAGCAGCCCCATCTGTTTGGCGATGCCTTCTAAAGCACGGCGCACAAGAATCGGCAGGGCGTGCTCGCGGTATTTTTTGCTGCCGCGAAGCGGGTTGCTTCTAGGTTTCGCATTGTGCAGAGCCAGTCTGCCTGCCTCTGCCATGTTTTCAGGTGTCAGGGCTTTGCCTTTGAGCCATTCTTCTGCCTCAAAAGCTCTCGTTGGGCCGACGCCGACAGGTCCCATCGTGATGCGAACCCACTGGAAGACGCCATCGGTTACTTTGGCCATGGCGGCGACATTGAGCATAGGGAGGGACAGAGATTTTCTCAGTTCCAATCGGACAAAGGATGCTTTCTCATCGTCAGCCGGCAGAGGAATATGGATTTCCTTTACCACTTCGGCGGTGGAATTCAGAGTGCTTTTGCCGAAACCGGCATACATCTCGCCCATTGCCAGCTCCCGAATGCCCTCCTTAGACAGTACGATAAATCTTGGATCAAGAGGCGCAACAGCCATGGCGGCATCGGCGGCCGGCTGGGCGGTGACAACGTTGCCAACTAAAGTGGCAGAGTTTCGTATCTGAAGAGAACCAACGCTGCCGGCACCCTTGCACAGGGATGGAAAGTACTGTCTGATGAGAGGACTTCTGGCTATTTCCGTCAGCGTGACGGCTGCGCCGATGATGAGCTGGTCATCCTGAATACGAATGCCCTTCATATCATCGGCAGTAGTGATATCGACCAGCGTCTGGGGTGCAAGTTTACCGGCCTCCATATCAACCATGACATCAGAACCACCGGCAATAATCCGTGCCTTTCCTTCTTCGGCCAGCAAGGCCTCCAGGGCTTCGGCTGCTGATTTTGCAAGGATATATTTCATTTGGTAACCTCCTTTCATTGTGCGCGACATTTTGTGGGAAAAATTGAATTTCAGGTGATACAGGATGTTGATAGGAATAATTATAGAAAAAACAAATAAATAAAAGTATATATAGATAGGATACTATATAAACAGAATTTAATCAAGCGTTTGCGGAATTTTCTGACTTTGATTTTCAAATTTAAAAAAAATAATAATTTTCAGACAATATAAAAATTTTTATCCCATCACAAAAAAAGTATAGGCAACCATTCCTGGAAGAATGGGTCAGCTTGCGCTGATTGGAAGTATCTATCAGTTTTCGCATGTGTTTTTGTTGATATTTTCTAAAGTTTTTGTATAATAGAAGCATATTGATAATTACATTTTATGGGGGAAGAGACAAATTTAATGCCATCTGCGAGGCAGCAGGCATTGAAGTGATGCTTGGATGCATGGTAGAAGAGAGCAATCTGGGTATTACAGCAGCACCCAGTCTCGGTGCAGCCACAAGAAATATCACACGCGCGGATCTCGATGCGACTTTTAACATGACAGAGAGGCCGTTTAAGGGAGGCATTTATGTGGAAGACACGAAGAAACTGGTGCTTCCGGATGTTCCGGGCTTTGGATTTATTGGTTTTGATAACGAATAGTTGATGGGAGGTGTGAAGCATGTATCAGGATTTATCATTTATGAAAATTCCTTTGCCGGAGGATGTTTTAAAGCTAAAAAATTATGGTGATTATGCCGGTGCCCAGAAAATGATCCGTTATTTTCTGGAACACAAGGAGATACCGAAGGCGCTGCGTAAGCGCCTGGAAATTGAGCAGGAAATTATCGGGGTGATGGGAGCAGATGAGTATCCTTACACTTATGCCGAAGCATTGGAGATGATGACCAGTCATCTGCGTGATTTCAAAGAAGAAGAATTGCAGTATCTGAAAGAGATTGGTGCGGCGGACTGGATTTATATTGATGGAGAAGTTCATTTTCAGCGCCTTTTCTATGATAATCTGACACAGACGCGTCCCGATCTGGCCGCTCGTGTGATTGTACAGAATGAGGAACTTGAAAAAGAGAATGCAATGAAACAGAAGCTGCTTAATGGGAATGTTCATTATATGAAGGAACACGGAGGCAGAACAGTTCATACACGCATCCGTGCAACTATTAAGGCCAAAAAGGAATTCGAGGAAGTCGGACGAAAAGTTTCTGTACATTTGCCGATTCCGAAGGTGTATGAGCAGGTTTCAAATGTACAGATTCATGCTGCGAATCCGGAGATTACTTTTATTGCACCGGAAGATGCAGCGCAGAGAACAGTTTACTTTGAGACAGAACTGCAGCCGAATCAGGAATTTATGGTGGAGTATTCATTTGATTATCATATTAATTATGTGGAACTGGATCCGAAGCGTGTCGCCGGTGAACAGCCGGATTTCTGTCTTGAAGAACAGTCACCGCATATCATGTTTACACCTTATTTAAGGGAACTGAGGGATGAACTGGCCGGTGATGAGACGAATCCGGTCATTCTGGCACGCCGATTTTACGATTTTGTGACGACAAAGGTCATGTATTCTTTTGTGAGAGAATATTTTACAATTGAGTGCATTCCGGAATACTGTGCAGTCAATTTAAAAGGAGACTGCGGTGTACAGGCCCTTCTTTTTATCACGCTTTGCCGAATGTCCGGTATCCCGGCACGCTGGCAGTCCGGGCTGTATGCGACAGACTACTATACAGGCTGTCATGATTGGGCGCAGTTCTATGTTGCGCCTTACGGATGGGTATTTGCAGACCTCTCTTTTGGCGGAAGTGCATGGCGCGCAGGCGAAATTGAACGCTGGAATTATTATTTCGGTAATCTGGATGTTTTTCGAATGCCTGCGAACTCGGAAATTCAGAAAGCTTTTGTACCGGAGAAAAAATGGCTTCGCATCGACCCGATTGATAACCAGCGGGGCGAATTTGAATATGAGGACCATGGCCTTCGTTTTTCTCAGGTGGAAGTGTCACAGAAACTCATCTCTATGGAAGATATTGAGAAATAACAATTAATAGCCTTGCCTTAAATCGACGATATGGTTTAGCGCCTGACCGGCAAGAAAGCGTTCAATATTTTCAAAACACAGGTTCCAGATGGCCTGTTCAACATCTGTGTTGCCACCAAAACTTGGACCGGCGATATGAGGGGTGATGAAGACGTTTGGCAGATCCCATAACGGAGAGGCCTTTGGCAGCGGTTCAATTTCTGATACATCCAGAGCAACCCCTTTTAAGTGCCCTTCTTTTAAAACATGCAATAAAGCATCATTTTTAATCAGACTGCCGCGGCCGACATTGATCAGCAATGCCTCTTTTTTCATCAGACGCAGACGTTTTTCATCAAAGAGGCCGATGGTTTCTGATGTATTTGGCAGACATCCGACAACGATGTCTGCTGTTTTAAGTTTGAGATCTAACTGGTCTGACCCGATGACTTCATCAAAGTCCGGAAGTGCTCTATGGTTCGGATGGCGGCGGAAGCCAATGATGGATGTATCAAAAGCTTTTAAACGGTGGGCAAGGGAAGAACCGATGTCTCCAGTGCCGAGAATCAGGACTGTTTTTTTGTAAATCGTGCCACAATTGTCAGATGGAAGCCAAGTGTGAGCTGCCTGATGATGTGAATAAACTGAAAATGATCGATACAGTGCAATAATAGTGCCAATCACATATTCGGATATAATGATACCAAAAGCACCGGAAGCATTGGTGATCGTCAGATGGGAAGGCAACCGTTTCATACGTGCGTATTTGTCTGCGCCGGCCCATGTCAGCTGCAGCCATTTCAGACGAGGCGCTTTCAGAAGATCCGGTTCGTCAGGTTCGCCGATGATAACATCTGTGTGGCGAAGCAGAGATTCAGGGATGGTCTGACTGGAATTGATAAAGGTAAAATGACATTGTGAGCCAAACTGTGTATTGAAACGATCACGGATTGATGGTGGACAAGGGACAGCCACTAAAATATGGATGGGATAGTATGTGTTCATTGTGATATTTCCTTTCTGACTCTAATCATAACATAGAATGTCAAAAAAATAAAAAGAATCTGCCCGATGAGTTGCGACTCTTGAATAAACATGTTAAAATAAAATGCTATCTATAAATATAAAGAAAGAAACATTAATGGGGTGTATCATGGATCACGACAAAAAAACAAAACATGGTGGCCACCGGGGAAGCTTCTCAGGAAGACTCGGCTACATTCTGGCAGTTGCCGGTTCAGCGGTCGGCCTTGGTAATATCTGGCGTTTCCCTTATCTGGCGGCAAAGTATGGCGGCGGAATTTTTCTGCTGGTGTATATTCTTTTGACAGTATCTTTTGGTTATGTATTGATCATGTCGGAAACGTCAATCGGACGTATGACGAAGAAGAGCCCGGTGGGGGCCTTTTCCTTCTTTGGCAAAACGGCACCATTTAAGATCGGTGGCTGGATGAATGCAGTCATTCCAATGCTGATCGTGCCTTATTACAGCACCATTGGCGGTTGGGTCATTAAGTATCTGGTGGCATATCTCAGCGGCAAGGTGCAGGTTGTAGCGGAAGACGGTTATTTTTCAGCATTTATTTCAGATTCCTGGCAGGCAGAACTCTGGTTCATTGTGTTTGCAGTATTGGTATTTATCATTATTCTCGGCGGTGTCAAGAACGGTGTTGAATTGATGTCAAGAATTATGATGCCGATTCTTGTGGTGCTGGCGATCATTGTGGCGATTTACTCTGTAACCCGTCCCGGGGCCATTGAGGGTGTGAAGTATTTCCTGATTCCGAATTTTGAACATTTCTCATGGATGACAGTTGTAGCGGCCATGGGACAGATGTTTTATTCGCTTTCCATTGCCATGGGTATTTTATATACGTATGGTTCTTATATCAGTAAAGATATTGACCTTGAACAGTCTACCACACAGATTGAGATTTTTGATACAGGCATTGCGATTCTTGCAGGTCTGATGATCATTCCTGCAGTTTTTGCCTTCTCAGGCGGTAATCCGGAGATGCTGAATGCAGGTCCTTCTCTGATGTTTATTACATTGCCGAAGGTTTTTGCCAGTATGGGCATCGGAACGGGTGCCGGTATTCTGTTCTTTGTGCTTGTATTACTGGCGGCACTGACAAGTGCTGTTTCACTGATGGAGACAAGCGTTTCCACATTCATGGATGAGCTGCACTGGAGCCGCGGTAAGGCCAGTCTCTTGATGGCAGTTGTGATGATCGTATTCGGCAGTGCATCATCTCTTGGATACGGTGTCCTTGATTTCATCAGGATATTCGGCATGAATTTCCTGGATTTCTTTGATTTTATGACGAATTCAGTTATGATGCCGCTGGCAGCGCTGGCTACATGTTTCCTTGTGATCAAAGTGGTTGGCTTTGACAGGATTGCGAAGGAAATCGAACAGTCATCCAAGTTTGGCAGAAAGAAATTGTATAATTTCTTCCTGAAATATCTGGCACCGATTTGTCTGATTGTTATCCTACTCAGCTCTATTGCCAATGTTTTAGGCATTATCAGCATGTAGAAAATCCTGAATGCTCATCCGGAGATGGAGTTTTATTGTGTTATCCTTGCAAATACAGTGTGATAACGCTATAATAGAGTGTGACAGCGGGGAGTCTGCCGGAGCAGGCTGAGAACAGGCTGAGCCGCCTGGACCCATAACCTGATTTGGATCATGCCAACGTAGGGATATGTATGCACACCGTCGCATAAAGCGAATGAGAATTTTGATGCGGATATGTCTTTCGAGGCATATCCGCTATTTGTTTTCCGGATATTCAGGTAGAAAACTTGTGAATAATTTCGGAAAAAGAAGCAAAGATTAAAAGGAGCGTAAGAAAATGCTTGGAAATTGTATTGAGAATGTGAGAAAGAATGTTCCGCTTGTTCATAATATTACGAATTATGTAACAGTCAATGATGTAGCTAATATACTGCTGGCCTGCGGCGGCAGCCCGATTATGTCTGCGGAGCCGGAAGATGTGGAAGATATCACATCCATCTGCGGCGGTCTGAATATCAATATCGGTACACTGACAAAGAGTAGTATTGAAGGTATGTTCCGCGCCGGAAGGAAAGCGAATGAATTGAATCATCCAATCCTTCTGGATCCTGTGGGTGCCGGTGCCTCTGCACTTCGAACAAACACAGCAGTTCAGCTGATGGAGCAGCTGAAACTGACAGTTATCAGAGGCAATATTTCGGAGATTAAGACACTGGCTCTCGGCAGCGGCACTACAAAGGGCGTGGACGCGGATGTGGCAGATGCAGTGACTGAGGAAACACTGGATCAGGCGGTTCAGTTTGTGAAGCAGTTTGCAGCAAAATCCGGTTCCATTGTCGTCATTACAGGTGCCATTGATCTTGTATCCGATGGTGAGAAATGCTATGTGATCCGCAATGGCAGACCGGAGATGGGTAAGATTACAGGTACAGGCTGTCAGCTGTCCGGCATGATGACGGCATTTCTGGTGGCGAATCCTGACAATCATCTGGAAGCAGCAGCAGCTGCTGTATGCACCATGGGTCTTGCAGGTGAGATCGGATGGGGAAGAATGCAGGAAGGCGACGGCAACTCTACTTACCGTAACCGTATTATCGATGCAGTTTACAATATGGATGCATCAACTTTAGATAAGGGGGCAAAATATGAAGTGCGCTAAAGAAGATTTGTTATTGTATGCAGTTACAGACCGTCATTGGTTAAACGGACGGACATTATATGAAGTAGTCAAAGAAAGTCTGGATGGCGGTGTGACATTTCTTCAGCTGAGAGAGAAGACACTGGATGAGGCTCATTTCCTTGAAGAAGCCAAAGAACTGCAGAAACTCTGTAAGGAATATAAAGTACCATTTATCATCAATGACAATGTGGATATCGCCGTTGCCATGAATGCAGACGGTGTTCATGTGGGGCAGAGCGATATGGAAGCCGGAGATGTACGTGCCAAATTAGGCCCGGACAAGATCATCGGTGTTTCAACACAGACTGTGGAGCAGGCTATTCTGGCTGAGAAGCACGGCGCTGATTACCTTGGTGTCGGTGCAGTCTTTCCGACAACTTCCAAGGATGATGCAGCAGAAGTTTCCTATGACACATTAAAAGCCATCTGTGAAGCTGTGTCCATTCCTGTTGTAGCCATCGGAGGCATTACACAGGAGAATGTTGTCAAACTGACGGGCAGCGGCATTGACGGTGTGGCAGTCATCAGTGCCATTTATGCACAGAAAGATATTAAGAAAGCAGCAGCTGATTTGAAGGCCGCTGTTAAAGCAATCGTATAAAGGAGGCAGCTGCATGTGTACAGCGGCAACTTATCAAACAAAAGATTTTTATATGGGAAGAACTTTGGATTACGAGTTTTCCTATGGTGAAGAAATCACCATTACACCGAGATACTATCCCTTCCATTTCAAACATGGTGCGGTACTTGAGGATCATTATGCGATGATTGGCATGGCTCACGTGGCAGAGAATTATCCCCTTTATTATGAAGGGGCCAATGAAAAGGGACTTGCTATGGCGGGTTTGAATTTTGTGGGGAATGCTGCTTATGGTCATCCGATGGATGACAAGGATAATATTGCTGTATATGAGCTGATTCCATGGCTGTTGGGGCAGTGTGCCAGTGTGGCGGATGTGAGAAAACTGGTTAAGACGTTGAATATTGTGGATACGGTTTTCAGTCCGCAGTTTCCAAATGCCCAGCTTCACTGGCTGATCGCGGATGCCAATGAGGCTATTACCATGGAGTGTATGAAAGACGGCCTGCATATTTATGATAATCCGGTGGGTGTGATGACGAATAATCCGCCCTTTGACAAGCAGCTTTTCAGGCTGAATGATTATATGGCACTGTCACCGAAACAGCCATCCAACAACTTTTCGGACAAATTGGATCTTGGCAGTTACAGCAGGGGCATGGGCGCTCTTGGATTGCCGGGTGACTTGTCTTCCTCTTCACGTTTTGTCCGTGCGGCTTTTGTGAAAATGAATGCTTTATCCGGGAACTCTGAAGTAGAAAGTGTCAATCAGGTCTTTCATATTATGGGATCGGTGGAGCAGCAGAGAGGCTGCTGCGAAGTGTCCGAAGGCCATTATGAAATAACGATTTACACGGCTTGCATGAATGTCAGCAAAGGTATTTATTATTATACAACTTATACGAATCATCAGATCACAGCTGTGGATATGCAGAAAGAAAATCTGAATGGAGAGATGCTGGTGCGCTATCCGATGCTGCAGGAAGAAAAAATTTTGATTCAGAACTAAAAACAAGGAGCTGTCGCTTTAAAGATTAGAAAATCTTGAAGTGGCAGCTTTCTTTTTGACTTTTTACTAACTGTAGTTATGTTGGCTCAGTAGGAAACACATTTATATCTAAAAAGCTGTACGTGTGTTTTGACTGCAAAAAGGTGCCGCCTCTTGCGTATCCGGCAATAGACGGCACCTAAATGAGGGGTGTATAGGTGTTACATATTATAATATTATGCAATAGGTAAATCCGGCATGGCATCCAGATTGTTTTGAAGCGGGCGTTTCTTCTCTTCGATTTCAGAAACAATTGCAACAACAGCATCTGTATATGGAGTCGGGATACCAAGCTTTTTGCCTTCATCGGCAACAACGCCGTCGATGAATCGAATTTCACATTTTCTGCCCTTTTCAAGATCCTGCAGCATGGAGGCTTTTCCCTGTATGGCATCGAAAACCTTTTGAACAGTAGCAATAGCTGCATTCTGACCGGCAATGTCGTTGTAATCAAAAAGTTTGTTGAAATCCAGCCCAAATATAGAAGGCAATGTAATGCCCATCGCATGGCAGACACGAATGCATTCACGGCCAATCCGCACAGCACAGGTTAAAGCACGTTCCGTATGGATAACATAATAGAAGGTATCCGCACATACGGTAGACATACCTGAAAAGGTTGCATTGATCATAACTTTTGACCAGCGGTCAGCCATCAGGTTTTTGGTTAGATTGACACGTCCGGGACACATTTTCGCCAGGACAGCCTGAACTTCATAAACTTTTTCGTCAAGTTCACCGTTTAATCTTCCAAGATGGAATTCAAAAGTCGGGGCATCCGGTGAACATGTCAGGCTTGAAGTACCGGGACCGACAAATGTTGCAGGCCAGCCAACAGTCGCACCCATGATTTTGTCTTTGGGATAATATTTGGCAACAGCCAGTTCCGGGAGTCCGTTCTGGCATGTGCAGATGATTGTATCATCTCCACAGTGAGCAAGCATTTGAGGAATGGCAATGTCATTAAATGTTTGTTTGGCCATGTAAATGATCAGATCATAGATGCCATCCATCTGATCGGGAGTACATGCTTTAACAGGTACGTTCATCTGAACACCGCCGGTGACGGTTGCTCCTTCACGATTGAGAACGTCTACATGCTCTTTCCAGGCATCCACCATCATAACGTCTAAACCTGCTTGATTTAAGTAAGCACCTAAAATTGTTCCCAGAGATCCGCATCCCATAATTGCTATTCGCTTGATCATACACTTTCCTACTTTCTTTGATATCAGATGAGGCCGACGTGTCGTGCTTTTTCTGTCAGCTCGTCCCGAAAGTCAGGGTGGGCCAACGAGATCATGGCTCTGACACGGTCAGCCATTGTCAGGTGTTTCAGATCGATACAGCCATACTCAGTCGCTACATATTCTATATCAGATCTTGGTGTTGAAATTGGTGTACCTTCCGGAAATGTAAAGTTGATTTTGCTGTATCTTTTTCCGTTCTTTATGTAACTGGAATCCATTGCGATAATGGATTTGCCGCCTTCGGACCATTGGGCACCGCGAACATAATCAAGCTGACCGCCGATGGCGCTGTATTGATGATAACCGATGGCGTCAGCAGCTGCTTCTCCATAAAGATTGATAGCCATTGCGGTGTTAATAGAAATCATTTTTTTATTTTTCATGATCATTCGTGGATCATTAGCAAATGAAAAATAAGCATTGTAGATATTCTCATTATGATCCATGAAGTCATACATGGCTTTATCACCGGCAGCAAAGGCATAAACAGATTTGCCGTCCATAAATCCCTTGTATTTATTGGTGACATTTCCGTTTTTCATCAGTTTGACCATGGAAGGGCAGAGCATTTCGGAAAAAATACCCAGATCGTTTTTGTCGGTCAATTTGTTTCCAATCGCAGAGGACAGACCACCGATGCCAAGCTGGATGGTGGCCCCGTCAGGGATGAGCGGGACAATCTGATCTGAAATTTTCTCCGTTATCTCATCAGGTTCACCTTCGGCCATTTCAGGAATTGGTTTATCCGACATAACAATAGCGTCGGCATCTTTGATATTGAAAATGGTGTCCTGACCGTAAACGTAAGGCATATTAGGATTCAGTTCCAATATGATTCTATCGGCTGTGTCAAGGAGAAAACGATAGACACTGCCGCCGGAAACACCGAAGGAAACGTTGCCGTTTTCATCCGGAATGGAAGCAGATATGAATACAACTGAGATCTTGCCGATATTATGAAACCAATCGTCAACCTGACTCAGGTGCAGCGATGTAAATGCAGAAGGCCGGCCTATTTTCATGGCCGTTCTTTCGAAAGGACCCAGAAAAAGGGAGAGCATTTTAAATGGCTGATTTTCTGCAGGTTCGGTGTAGAGCCGTGTCGGTCTTAGCAGAAGTCCGCTGATGATGGTGATATCATTGAGTTCATGACGTCTTTCCCATAAAGCATCGGAAAGCACAGGTGTGATATTGGAAACAAAGCCGATAAAGACACGGTCGTGATCATGAACCAGTTTCACAGCTTCTTCCGGGGAGGTCAGTTTATTTTTCCAGTCGTTATTTGTCATTTCCATAATTTATATTTATCTCCTGTAATCATAGAAACCGATACCTGTTTTCATACCAAGCTTGCCGGCACGAACCATTTTGCGAAGCAAAGGACACGGGCTGTATTTGTCACTGCCGAGTTCATGCTGCAAGGTTTCCATGAGTGCAAGGCAGATATCGAGTCCTACATAGTCTGCAAGCTGGAATGGTCCCATCGGCATATTGGTGCCCAGACGCATGGCTTTATCAATATCTTCCATTGAGGCAACGCCTTCATAGAGTTCGTAAATGGCCTCGTTTAACATCGGACCAAGAATTCTGTTAACGGCAAATCCGGCGGATTCATTGACTTCAACGGGATCTTTGCCAATATCTTTGGCAATTTCAATGATTTTGGCGACCTGTTCATCTGTTGAGAGTTCGCCGCGGATAACTTCAACCAGCTGCATAACAGGGGCAGGATTGAAGAAATGCATGCCGATGACAGGACGGCTCAGGCCATTGCTCATTTCGGTGACAGAAAGGGAAGACGTATTGGATGCAAACATACAGTTTGCAGGAACAATGCTGTCTAGTTCTTTAAAGGTTTCTTTTTTTATTTGCATATTTTCTTTGACAGCTTCAATGATCAGATCGGCATCTTTAAAGATTTCTTTTGTGCCGATTGTGATCCTGTCTAGTATAGCATTTTTTTCACTATCTGTCATTTTTCCTTTTTTGACCTGATAAGCAAGTGTTTTATCAATACTTTTTTTGCCTTTTTCAGCAAGCTCTTCTGTGAGATCACAGAGATAAATGGAGTAATTGCCATTCATTGCAAAGACCTGAGCAATACCGCTGCCCATAGCGCCTGCGCCAAGAATTCCGATTTTCATTGATGATCGCCTCCTGATTGTTAGAATTTAGCACATTTCATAGATGCCGGCTGCGCCCATACCGCCGCCGATACACATTGTTACAAGACCATATTTTTTATCTGTGCGTTTTAATTCATCTAAAAGTTTGCATGAGAGGATAGCACCGGTAGCACCAAGCGGGTGTCCGAGTGCCAATGCACCGCCATTAGGATTAACTTTGGCAGGATCTAAATGCAATTCGCGGATACATGGAATGGACTGTGCTGCAAAGGCCTCATTCAGTTCGATGACATCCATATCATCAACAGTGAGACCGGTTTCATCCATGACTTTTGGAACCGCGTAAATCGGTCCGAGTCCCATGTAAGCCGGATCCAGACCGGCTGTTGCGAATCCGATAAAGCGGGCAATAGGCTGAATATTTAATTCGGCAGCTTTCTGTGCGGACATTAACACGACAAAGCCGGCACCATCACTTGTCTGTGAGGACGTAGCGGCTGTCACAACGCCATCCTTTTTGAAACAAGGCTGGAGAGAAGCCAGGGATTCCATGGTTGTACCGCGGCGAATCCCCTGATCTTGGTCAAAAACGATGGGATTGCCTTCCGGGTCAATACCGTCAAGTGGAATAATGGAAGCAGCCAGATGACCGGCATCCTGGGCAGCCGCTGCTTTTTTATGACTTTCTACAGCAAAAGCATCCATTTCCTCACGAGTAATGTTACATTTCGCAGCAACATTCTCAGCGGTGGATCCCATATCCAGGTAATTGGCACGCTTATTTTTCCATAACCATGGATTGATAGCTTTTTTCATTGTTTCATAGCTGATTGGCACAGCAGTCATGGATTCCACACCGCCGGCGACAATGACATCAGCGATACCGGCTTGTATTTCTGCGGCGGCAATGGCGATTGTCTGAAGTCCGGAAGAGCAAAAACGGTTGCAGGACATACCGCCGACACTATCTGGCAGGCCTGCACGCTGTGCGACAAGACGTCCGATATTGAATGTCTGCCCAATTTCCTGCTGGGCACATCCGACGATAATATCATCAATGGCTTCATCAGGGAGATTTTCTATTTTATCAAGCACACCACGCAGGACAAGACCGCCAAGGTCAACAGGGTGTGTTTCACGCAGAGCGCCTTTTTTTCCACTTTTGGCTACGGCAGATCTGCCGTAGCCAACGATTACAACGTCGGTCAATTTACTTTTCATTGTGAGCCTCCTTTATCAAAGCATTTTCTGGATTTTAAGAATTTCAACCAGTGCTTTATCACGCCACTTATTTAAACTTTCAACTGTATTACCGAGTTCCGGATCACGGTTGGCAATTTCTTCTTCCACGCCTTTTCCGGCAATATCGTAAATTGGCTTATGAGGCAGGCCGTATTTTTCAGGACCTTTTGCGATGCCGCCGTCGATACCGAGGCTGATGCACATGATCTGACCGAGAATGGCCATTCGCATACCTGGACCGAACATGATGGCGCGATCCACATCTTCAACGGAGCAAACACCCTGTTCAACGATATCCATAGCTGTAAAAAGTGCTTTCCAGGAAATGTTATTGACAATAAAACCGTCCACTTCTTTTCGACATACAATCGGAGCCTTTCCCATTGCCGTATAAACTTCAACAACTTTGTCGATGACATCTTTCGGGCATTCCGGGCCGCATATTTCGATCAATGGCAGAATATAAGATGGATTATAAGGGTGAGCAACTAAGATATTGCCGGGATATAAGGCATCTTTTTGGAGAATACTTGGAAAATAATGGCTGGTTGTGCTGACAATAATCGTTTTGTCACCAAGTATTTCCTGAACTGTACGGAAGATACTGCGTTTTAAGTCTTCACGTTCAGGAACGGCCTCCTGGACAATATCAGCACCGCCTTTTAAGGCTTCTTTTAAATCCGTGGAAATTTTGACGGTTTTCTGTTTCTCATCTGCAATGGCCTGGGTTGTCATACCGGCTTCAACGAGAATATCAAATATATTTTTTAAATTTTTACGAATCTGTTCTTCACTTACAACATCGTAAAGTGTAACATCAAAATCATGGAGCAATGCGTTGGCTCCAAGGCCGGCACCGATCATACCTGTACCAATAAAAACTGCTTTATAATTTGCCATAGTCAATAACCCCCTTTAAAGTTATGTCATTTGTATTTATAATCCGATAATTGTGACAACTGTAGTTGCTACAAGGGTAACAATTAATGTGAAAACAGTACAGATCCAGAATGCATACTTATAACTGAGCTTATGATTGACGCCCAGATAAGCAAACATCAGGAAGCAGCCTGTTGAATGTGGCAGCGAATCCAGTGTAACGGAAGCAAAGGCCATTAAACGGTGCAGAACATTAAGATCACAGCCGGACTGGATAAAATAATCACCCAGATACTGCATACATAACTGCAGACCTGATGAAGCAGAGGCTGTAACACCGGCCAGGACACTGGTTGAAATAACGCCTTTCCAGTAAATAGGAATATCCAATCCAATCAGCCATGTCAGAATGTTCTGGAAGGCAGGTGCTGATGCAACGATGCTTCCGAAACCGACAACGGCACCTAATACAAGGGCAGATGTTGCAGCTGCGCCTGCACTGTCGGCAAATAAGCTCTTAAACATAGCTGCCAGTGAATTTCCAAGATATTTACGGTTTAATACAAGGCAAATGATGAATGCAAAGGCCATACCCAGACAGGAAAGCAGCGTTGCATTAGAGATAAATTTTGTTAAGCTGCCGATGACAATAAAAGCAACAAGGAAAATCAGAGGCAGGAAGGAGGATACTGTACCGGGAAGTTCATCTCTGGATTTCAACTCACCTTTTACAGGGCTCTTCCAGTTTTTATCCCAGCCTTCTTCTTTGCCGGCGGCAACAAGGGCCATTTCTTTTTTATAAATATGCTCTGTATAGATAATACTGATTGCAAGTCCGGCAATGGCCATGATAAAACCGAGGAGAGGCGCAGCCATTAATGTTGTTCCGAGTCCAGTTGGGATAACATTCTGAACCTGTGTACTGCCTGGAACGGCCATAGACCATGAGGCACCGCCGATAGCAATTGGGATGATGGTCAGTTTTCGAGGAATATTCAATTCTTCAAATAATTTGAACATAATCGGTCCAACTGCAAACATGCATACGAAAAAGCTGACGCCGCCGTAGCAGAGAAGGAAGCAGAACAGTGATAAAACAGTGATGATATGCTTCTTTCCGAACCAGTCGAGGAATTTATAGGCAATCGCGGTGCAGGCACCGGTTTCACCCATGATATTCGCAAAACATGTAGAAACAAAGAATAAAATGTAGTAAGCTGAAAATACAGTTGCAAGGCCTCCGGCCCAACTTGTGGCGAAGCCGGTCCAAAGATTGATACCGTTGAAAATACAGATAACTGCGCCAGCCAGCAAGCTTAATGGAACGGCATTTAATCCCCAGTAAGCGAAAACAATCATGACAATAATACCAAGGATAAGTCCTATAATACCTAATGCTGTCATTTGTAACCCTCCTTTATTACCTCTTTCCTAACCTTTTTCATTTATTTTGAATAAAATAATTATTATCTTACAAGTGGCTTCAGACCAAGAATTTCTCTTGCTTCTGCAGCAGTTGCAGGCTGTTTGCCAAATGTTTTAACTGCATCAACGGCTCGCTTAACAAGCATCTCATTTGTTGCGATAATCTTTTTGCCGTCCTCATCAAAACCATAGACAACGTTATCTTCCAGACCAACACGAACATGACCGCCCAGGGCGATGGCTGTGTAAAGGACAGGCATATGACCGGCACCGATACCGAAAGCAGACCATGTGGAGCCTTCAGGAATATGTCTTGAAAGATATTCTACATTTTCAACTGTTGCCGGCATACCTCCGGTAACACCGAGGCAGAACTGGAAATGCATTGGTGTTTTGATGAGACCTTGATTGTAGTAGTAATTGACATTGGTCAGCATACCAGGATCAAAAATCTCAAATTCCGGCTTAACATCATGTTCATTATAAGCGGTCATCAGCTTAACAAGGAACTGAGGACTATTTTCAAAAACGGCAATTGGTGTAAAGTTCATGGAACCTGAATCTACAGAACCCATTTCAATCTCAGGGCAAAGTTCATGATGTCTGTAACGCATCTCATCAGGGCACATATGTGCAGGTGTGGAACCGGAAGAAGTACAGTTGATGATAACATCACAATCTTTGTAAGCTCTGATTTTCTTAACAATTTCGAGAAAATCTTCTGTAACCATAGCACCGAGGCCATCTTTGGCACGTGTGTGGATGTGGACAACGGATGCGCCGGCTTTCCAGCATTTGTAAGCATCTTCAGCAATTTCATCCGGTGTTTCAGGAATTTTGTAACCCTTTGGTGTTAATGCACCTGTTAATGCTGCTGTGATAATGACTTTGTTTTTTAAGTTACTCATGAAAATACCTCCCTTTACGTTGTTTCACCTTATAGATGAACATCTTATGTTTTCTTACACCTTAATAAGTAGCAAGTTGTGTGCCAATATAAAAAAACTGAAAAACAAAGGATTTTTCGACGATTTGAGCAAAAAAATGATGCAGAAATGCATTTTTTAAAAAACTTTGCCAAAAAACAATGTATTTTTGCAAGAACAATGCTATAATGTCACAAAAGAGAAACATTGTACGTATGAGGATAGGTCAATAAGGGGAGAGGAAAATGGAATTTGATTTAGGGAGGCTTTTAACTGAGGAGTCGAAGCGCATGATGAATTGTCTTCATGAAGGAATATTTATTGCTGATAAAATGGGCAATATTGTATTTGCGAATCAGGCTTTATTGGAGATGGCGGGTGGTACGGAAGAATACGCGCTATCTTTGAATGTTTTTGATTTCAAAAAGCAGGGAGTCGATGTCAATAAAGACCAGTTATTGGCGCAGAGAGCCCTTGAGACAAAGCGGAGGATCACACGCATCAGCGAGGTGAAGATCACAACGGGTTATTCCTACAGACAATTGGGGACGGCTACGCCTTTGTTGGATGATGAAGGTGAAATTCAGTATATTGTTGTTGAAATGCAGACCTTAGATCATATTCAGCGTACCTATCAGGATGGGCTGTATGAACAAAGGGAAGATTTCATAGAGGAGGTGAAAAAGGATTCTTCACCATTTATCTGTGTGAATCCGAATATGAAATCCATTTTGAATATGGCTAAAAGAATTGCAGATATGGATACAACCATATTGATTACCGGTGAAACAGGTACTGGAAAGCAGGTTTTAGTTGATTATATTGTCAGTCAGAGTCATCTGGCCTCAAAACAGGTTGTTTCTATTAACTGTTCTTCCATTCCTGAAAATTTATTTGAATCGGAATTATTTGGATATGAATCGGGAAGTTTCACAGGGGCATCCAAGAACGGCAAGATGGGATTATTTGAGGCGGCAGAGGATGGTGTGATTTTCCTTGATGAGATTAATTCGATGCCTCTGTCCATGCAGGGAAAATTGCTGAGAGTGTTGGAAACAAAACGGTATTATCGAATTGGTTCATCGAAGGAGAGAACACTGAAGTGCAGATTTATTGCAGCAACGAATGTTGATCTGAAAGACTGCATTGCTACGGGAACATTCAGAAGCGATTTGTATTATCGCATTAATATTATTTCGCTGAATATTCCGCCCCTTCGGGAAAGAAAAGAAGATATTATTCCGTTGACACAGCAGTTTCTCAGAAGCTTTTCAGAAAAATATGGTGTCATTAAAATGGCAACACCGGAACTGATGAAGATACTGTTAAGCTATGACTGGCCTGGAAATGTCAGAGAGTTGAGAAATATTTTGGAGAAGCTGGTGATTATGACAGATCCGAAGAATATTTATCTCTCGGAGATGATAGAAAGTGTTGGTTTCCCTATTAAAGAGGTTCCGGCTGATTTTGTACTTCCAATAGAAGATTTGACATATTATGAAAAATTATATCAGGCGTATCCGGAGCAGTTTTCTTTAAAGAATTGTCTGGAGAATTTTGAGTCGTCGTTGATAAAGAGTGTGCTTGACCATACACACAATACTTATAAGGCGGCTGAGATTTTAAAAGTTGATCAGTCTTCGATATCCCGTAAAATTAATAAGTACCATATAAGCTACAATAAAAGGATGAAATAATGCATCCCCTCTTTGCCGAAAGTATGGTGGAGAGGGGATGCATGTATTTATTTTAAACGGCAAAATGTGCCTTTAATTCCCGATGAACTTTTTTTCTTACAAAGTAGAAGCAGATGATCTGCATGATAAATGTAATGATCCATGAAGCCGGGTAGGAAATAAACAGGAAATCCAGTGACCGGTTGTGCGGGAACAGCAGGAAAATCCATACTATTCTTAAGCCCACGGTTCCTACAATGGACAGGATCATTGGCACAGTGGAATGGCCCATACCGCGCAGGGCACCCGGGAACAGATCCATCAGTCCGCAGAAGAAGTAAGTCAGGGTGGTGTAGGTAAGAATTTCCATACCGCATTGGATAACATCTTCTTCAGAAGTGTAAATGTGCAGCAGTTCCGGTCCGAAAACATAGACAAGGATGCCCATGATGAGCGATACGGAAACGGACAGAATCATACAGTCCCGGAGTACCCGGTCCATTCGCTTATACTTGCCGACACCGTAATTCTGACTGGTAAAACTCATGCAGGCCTGTGTGACGGCATTGACGGAAACGTACATAAATCCGAAAATATTGTTGGCGGCGGTGTAACCGGCCATGGCTGTCGAACCGAAAGAGTTGACAGAGGACTGCAGCAGTACATTAGAAAAGTTAATGACGGTACTCTGGATACCTGCAGGAACACCCACCTGAAAAATCTGTTTCATATACAGGGGCTGGATTTTCAGCTTTGAAAAGCGAAGCTGGTAACTGCTGTCGGAACGGTAAAGACAGGTCAGGACAAGGGTACATGAGATCATCTGTGCAATAACTGTCGAAATAGCGACACCGGCCACATCCAGATGAAAAACAATGACAAGGAGCAGATTCAGGATGGCATTGACGGATCCGGATATGATCAGGAAAAATAAAGGCCTTTTGGTATCACCGACGGCACGCAATATGGCAGCGCCATAGTTGTACAGCATGAAAAACGGCATGCCCAGGAAATAAATACGCAGATACAGGGATGACAGATTAATGACATCATCCGGGGTTGCCATCAGTTCAAGGGCACTTCTGGCAAAAAGCTGACCGATGACCGCCATCAGGATACCGCTGATCAAAGCCAGGGTGATGGCGGTATGAACAGTTTCGGACATTTCCTTGTGTCTTCCGGCAGCATAAAAGCGTGCTGCCAGAACATTGGCCCCAAGGGAAATACCGATAAACAGATTTGTAAATACGGCAATCAGTGCGGTTGTGGAACCCACAGCAGCCAATGACTGGCTGCCGCTGAAACGGCCGATGACAATAATATCAACGGCATTGAACATCAGCTGTAGGATGCTGGATACCATCAGCGGCAGGGCAAAAGAAATCAATTTGTCCATGATGGAGCCATTGCACATATCAATTTCAAATTTATTATTTTTCAAGGTCGGAGACTCCTTCCTTTTCTAAAAATGGTTTCAGATAAATTTCCATGGAACGGTTCATTTCTCTTGAAAAAGCAGATTCATATTTGCGATTGCAGAAAGCCTGCATCCAGGCATCATAGCCCTGAAGACCGGTGCGGCCTGCAAACATTCGTCGGATATCGCTGCTTTCTTTTGTCTGATAAGCATTTTCGCAGACAATATCACTCAGATCAAAACGGGATGGTTTCGTACGGTTTTGCTGCTGCGCTGTGGGATGTCCGAATACAAGCATACAGGCCGGATAGACATATTCCGGGAGTGCCAGCAGTGTCCGGATTTCTTCGACATTCTCCATAATGTCGCCGATATAGCAGGAGCCGATGCCGAGACTTTCAGCTGCAACAACTGCATTCTGCGCAGCGATCATGGCATCTTCCACAGCAAGGAGCAGATCACCGGCACCGGGACAGCGCGGTGAGATCCCGGCCTCCTTATAGAAAGCATCCCATTTCTGACAGTCGGCACAGAAAATCAGTACCATCTGCCCTGCGGCAATGAAAGCCTGATGATCACAAAGGTCAGCTAAACGATCTTTTTTGGTCTGATCAGTGATATCCAGAATGGTGTAGAGCAGCTGGCATCCGGCGGATGGCGCCTGGATGGCGGATGTCAGGATCAGTTTCTTATCTTCATCTGTGATAGGGTCATCTGTGAAAACCCGGACGGATTTCCTTTGATAAAGCGCATTAATGATTTCATTCATATTTCCAAAAACCTCTTCTATGATAAATATAGTTATAATCAGTCTGAGCCCGAATGATCCGATAAGCATCAATTGGACTCTAAAATCTATTATCGCACATCTATTGCTGAATCCACAACAGTTATTTGTAACTTCTCCATAGAAAAGATGAATAAGACTAGTATTTAGAAAAATATCTAAATAGCTATTGACAGGGAAGGGCGACGGATATATACTGTATTTAGAAATATTTCTAAATAACTTTAAATGATAAAAAGGATGGTGGTTATGGGATTTGCTGAGACATTCAAGGCATTGTCTGATTCTGTGCGAAGGGATATCCTGATGCTGCTTCGGGAAGGACGGATGTCTGCCGGAGAGATCGGTTCGCATTTTAATATGACGGGAGCGACGATTTCCTATCATTTGAATATTTTGAAGAAAGCCGGGCTTATTTTTGAGACGAAGGAGAAGAATTATATTTATTACACGCTGAACACTTCTGTCGTAGAGGAAGTAATGCTGTGGCTTTCGGAATTGAAGGGAGGTTCTTCTGATGATCAAGGAGAATAAGCGTATTTTAATGATTACAAGTCTGATTATTTTACTGCCTGTACTGGTGGGACTGCTTCTGTGGCATCAGTTGCCGGAACAGATACCGGTGCATTTTAATAGTGAAGGCGTAGCTGATTCTTACCAGAGCAAATTGTGGGGCGTGACATTTATTTATCTTGTTATATTCGCCTGCCATTGGTTCGCTGCCATTATTACAAGCGTTGATCCACGACGGAGAAATATCAGCAGTAAGATTTATCGACTGGTGCTTTGGATTTGCCCTGTTATTTCTGTTTTTGTGGGGGTTACGATTTATGGTACGGCTCTGAACTGGCCATGGGTGAATATCAATTTTATGGCCAATCTGCTGCTCGGTGTGATATTTATTGTCATCGGCAACTATCTGCCGAAATGCCGCCAGAATTATACAATTGGTATCAAGCTGCCATGGACACTGAGTGATACGGAGAACTGGGATAGAACGCACCGGTTTGCAGGAAAGATTTGGATGCTGTGCGGTGTTTTGGAGATCATAGTTGGATTTTTGCCGATTGCTCAGTTTGAAATTGTAACGATAGCTCTGATCCTTCTGGCAACGATTCCAGTTGCGGTGTATTCGTATCTGCTTTACAGGAAAAAGATGGGATAGAGAATCAGATTGAAAATGGACAGACAAAAATATTATAGTTTTTGATATCAATGGTGATTGTGTCAATATACTTGGCGTATTTCATCAGTTGGAAAACTATCGGGGTAAATTATAAAAAGGCTGCGTCTGCAGACAGAAAATTCTTTTAAAGAATGAATGTATCTGCAGGTGCAGCTTTTTGCGTGCCAGATTGGACATTCTAAATTTTGTATTTTTAGTATAAAATAAATGATGATTTTTGTCTTTATATGTCAAAGACGGTCATATGCATGTTTGTTAAAATAATATCATCAAATAAGGTATAAATTTAAAGGAGGAAAAGTTTATGTCAACAGAAGTCATGGGTGTATTAGGATTTGTCCTTGCACTCGCCGTCCTTGTGGTGCTGGTCTGTAAAGGCATGCATCTGGCATATTGTGCGGTAATTACGGTTTTAATTATCACCGTAACAAATGGTATGCCATTAATGGAAACATTGAGTAATTATTGGGGAACAGTTGGTGGAATCGCAAGTATGTTCCTGCCAATTTTCCTGTTTGGTGCCATTTTTGCCAAAGTTTACACAAACTGTGGTGCAGCATCATCATTAACAAGTGCTTTTATGGATCTTTTATGCAGAAAAGCTAAGAATCCGGAGGCGGAACAAAAAATTACAATTATTGCCATTGCTATTGTACCGGTTGTGCTTGGTTATGGTGGTCAGGATCAGTTTGCAATGTTATTCCTGCTGATGCCAATCTTTATGAAAGCAATGGAACGTGTCAATATTCCGCGTAAATTCCTTCCGGCATTTATGATGATGGGCTTATGTATTTGTTGTGTCGGTGCCGGTGCACCTCAGCAGAATAATTTCCTGCCAACAACTTTGGCAGGTGTATCAGGAACAGCAGCACTGATTCCAAGTATTATCGGTCAGATTGTGATCGGTGTTTCAGGTGTGACTTATCTTATTCGTGCCGTTAAGAAAGCCAATGCTAATGGTGAAAATTTCAGCTGGGGCAAGTTAAGACCAGCACAACAGCCAGATGGTAAACAGCCGAATCCGATTTTATCATTGGTACCGCTTGTATGTGTTTGCCTTCTGTATAATTTGACATCTATTGGTCTTTCTTATAGCATGTTACTTGGTGCGATTATTACAATTGTTTTATTTTTCCCATATTATAATATGGAAGAAACAAAATTTAAATCGATCGTGGCATCATTAAATCAGGGTGTTCATGATGCAGCAATGCCGATTCTCTGTCTGCCGGCCTTCGGTATTGGTAGTGTAATCGCAGCAGCACCGGGATGCCAGACGCTGACAGCATTGTTCGAAAAAATTCCTGGACCGCCACTTGTATCCTGTACATTAATGCTTGTTCTGCTTGTTGCGGTTTGTGCTGACCCGAAGGCAGGTATTACAGTTGGTATGCCGATCGCACTGGATATATACCCACAGCTTGGTGTAAGTACAACTGCCATTGCCCGTATCGGTGCGTTCTCCATGGGAGTGCTTGATTCACTGCCGATTGCAGCAGGCATTCCAATGGTTATGAATATGTGCGACCTGGATTTCATGGAAGGCTATAAGCCTTGCTTCTGGACATCTGTCGTATGTACAGGTCTTGGTACTTTAGTTGTTATGATCGTACTTATCCTTTTCCCTGGTCTTGCAGGCTAAATCATTCGATATAATGATAATATTCCAAAATCTTAAGGGATAAGGTATACTGAAAAATTTTCTTACCGTCCGTGAAATCTGTATTCAAAAATTTCTGACATTTTGCAATACGATAGCGGACGGTATTTTTATGGACAAAAAGCTGCCTGGCGGTTTTCTCATACTGAAGACAGGTTTCGAGATAGACCTGGAGTGTTTTCAGCAGGTTGTCGCCGTGAGCTTTATCATAAGCCAGAAGATCCATGAGTTTCTCTTCACAAAATTTCAGAAGATTTGTCTGGGACGCAAGGGTATCAAACAGATCAAATATCGCAATATCATTGTAGGGATACGTACGGCAGTTCTCATTCAGTTTACTCAGTTTCAGTGCACTTTGTGCCTGTGTATAATAATGGGGCAGCTGCATAATGTCTCTGAAGTGATTGCTGATGCCGGCAAAAAGATCATAGCGATTCAGAATATCCAGCAATTGTGTCTGGGCATTCTGAAGCTGTGTACCATTGCCGCTGTATATGCAGACAATATAACTTTGGTAAGTGAAGGCAATGGTGCCGGGAATCATGGACAGAGTCTCGATAACCGGTTGTCTCGGACAGGACAGGGCATCTCCCGTTTTGTCGGATATAAGAAGCAGAAAACTTTTTGACAGTGTGTTTTTCTTATAAAAATTCAGTTTGCTTTCAACGGCTATACGGGTCAGATGGTCGCCGTCCAGCAGTCGAATCAGGGTATTGACAACAATGGGTTGGGAGCGTCGGAAAGAAAAGTGGCTGTTGCCTAACAATTCTGCGGCATAATTGCAGAAAAGTTCAAAAAGAAGTTCATCCCCCGGAACAAAATGGTGAATGTGAGCGGCAATCGTCACATTGCCGATGGGAACTCCGTAATTGGTCAGAGTCATGGCGTAGCGCTGGACAGTGGGAAGGTCTGTAAGCAGAACAGGCCGCTGGGTTTCAAGGGATTTCTTGTACATCTGTTTGGATGCCATCTGGGATCCCGTGGATTCATCATGAATATTTTCAACGATATTTTCCTGCCACAGCGGGTCGTCAATGGTGACATCCTGACTGTAGGCCAGGACATTGCGGTACATATCATCAATAAAGATTGGATTGCCAAGGAGCTGAAAGCCAAGATCGACCAGTTCCTGAAGTGAATCCGCATGGGAAATTTTGAGAAGTAATTCAGCGTCTTTTTGGTCCATGAAGTATTCCTCCTTATCATGTCGTATGGTATAATGTTTATAATTGATGGGAGATATCTCCTGTCGTTCGTTTTAGAAATAATGGGCAGAGAATCCTCTGCCATGTTTAAGTATAGCAGATTTAGTCATCAATTTGAAATAGAAAGAGGGTATCAGTCTATGCAGCAGGAGATGCAGAATCAGGAATTTAATATTAAACAGGACCCCTATAATTATATGCTGCGCGTGTTGTTCAACCGTTGGAAGCCTTATATCATCCGGGCAATCTCCTTTGACCAGGATGCGGGCAGACCGACGTATTATTCAGCTTTTTTCAAGCAGCTGCCCATCACACAGAAGGTACTCAGTCAGAATCTGAAGGAGCTGGAGCAGGATGGCCTGATCGAGCGTCATGTGCTGCCGGAGAATCTTCGGGTAGAATATCATCTGACAGAATACGGCAGTACACTGCTTCCGATTCTGGATGCGGTCTATGACTGGGGATGGCATGATATGAAGAAGAAAGATATTCCTATCGATCCCCTGGGAGAGATGTGGCATGGTTATAGGAAGCAGGATGCATCCAGGATGCATCAGCCCTTTAAAAAAAAATAATAATTTTATACATCAAAAAGCCGGTTTGGGATTTCCCTGAACCGGCTTTTTAGAAGAGGATTTATTTCAAATATTATATTATGTGTAACGAATTAAATAATATCCATGGCTGCACAGAAACCTTCGTAAGTGGCCTGCTTTACCATTCTTGCCTGCTTCGCGTCGCCTGTAACGATGAATTTCGGGCAGACACCCTTTAAGCTTTCGACAATATCTGTGTTTGGACGGTTGCCACAGCAGTAGTAGATGATATCAGCATCAGCCGTTTTCATGCTGCCGTCAGCATCTTTGTAAATAACACTGTTTTCTGTGATCTCCTGTACCTGCACGGAACAGTTCAGATTCATGCCGGCTTTCTTCATTCTTGGAATCAAAGCCATTTTCTGTGACATATTGCTGTCTTTACACATCTCATCACGCATTTCAAGAATGGTAACATTGGCATTACATTCGCTTGCAAAGAAGTAACCGGATTCACAGCCGATGGCACCGCCACCGATGATAACCACATTTTTATCAGCCAGTGCTTCAAGATTTTTGTAAGCTTCTACAGCATGCTGTGCATGTTCGATTCCTTTGATCGCTGGTACAAATGGATGAGAACCAACCGCACAGATGATGGCATCCGGGTGCATGCTTTCAAGCATTTCACGGTTCGCTTCAGTATTCAGCATGATACGGACGCCTCTGTGTTTACAGCGGGCAATCAGAGAATTTCTATAGCGGAGCAGAGATTCTTTGTCTGTATCTTTTTCGGTGAACCATAACAGACCACCGAGTTTGTTTTCTTTTTCAATCAGTGTGACATCATGTCCGCGTTCTGCGGCTGTGATAGCAGCGTACATACCGGAAACACCACCGCCGACAATGACAACATTACGTTTACCCAGTGGACGAGGTGCATTTCTCCAACGTAGCTCACGGCCGGACCATGGATTCACAGCACAATGCCATAACTGAGGAATAGGTCTGACATCAGGGTCAGAAGCAAGCGGGTTAAAGCAGGAGCATCGAAGACATGGTGCAATTTCATCTTCACGTCCTTCCAATGTCTTATTGACGAATTCAGGATCGGCAAACTGCTGTCTGCCAAGTGCTACAAAGTCACATTTACCGGCTGCAAGTGCCGCCTCAATCTGTTCCGGTCCATTGAAACCGCCGACAGCAACAACAGGTACATGGACATTTTTCTTGATGGCTTCAGCAAGATCCAGATTACATCCGTGAGGATCAAACATGGATGAGAAGGCCTTTGTATTGACATGATCCTGATAAACACCGGATGTGACATGGATGATGTCCACATAGTCCTGAATGATTTTTGCAAATTCAATGCCGTCTTCTAATGTCATGCCGCCTTTGATACGTTCGGAACCGGATAAACGGTATTCAATAAGGAAATCATCGCCGCAGATTTCTTTGATCTTCTTACAGACCATGATTGGGAATCTTGCACGGTTTTCCATAGAGCCACCATATTCATCTGTACGGTGATTAAAACGAGGAGAGATAAACTGATTCAAAAGCCAGCCATGACCACCGTGAAGGTTGACCATATTAAAGCCAAGTGCTTTGCAGTTCCATGCAGCTTCCGCCCATCTGCGGGCTGTTTCTTCCATCATTTCAACGGTCATTTCTTCAACCTGAACGCCGTCATCACGAACAAAAGCAGAAGGGCCTATCGGGTTTTTGTGACCAGGAATAGCATCAGGATGGTTCTGGGCACCAACATGGTTAAGCTGGATAGACGCAACAGCGCCATGGGCTTTGATGGCTTCTGTCAGTGTCATGATGCTCTCCATATGGAAAGTAGTCATTGGATTTTCCCAGACATTCAGTCCGTGCTCATGACGCCAGGAATACTCATGATCAATAAAGGATTCTGTGAGTGTAACAAGTGCAAAACCGCCCCGGGCCTTTGTTTCATAAGCATCAATGCCTTCCGGGGTAGGATAGCCGTGGTCTACAACACGATTTGCTGTAATAGGTGATGCAAATACACGGTTTTTAAATGTGACGCCTTTGATTGTCATAGGCTCGAATATATGTGGATATTTACAAGTATGCATAAAGTGCCTCCTTCAAAAAATGTTCATCATTTTGATTAAATAAATCGTAACATTCATTGGATAAATTGTAAATACGGCACAATAATGTAAGAAACGGACAAAAAAAACAGATTCCTACCTGAAAGTATGAATATATTATTGAGGAAACTCTCTTACAAAATTGTGCATTATTTACAGAGAAAAGTATCGGTGTTAAACTGAATATGCAAATGATAAGCGGAAACTTACATAAGGAGAGAAAAGCAATGTTTGTTATCAATAAAGGTATGTGCGTCAGCTGTCACAACTGTGCCAGCGAATGTCCGAGACAGGCAATTAATTTTGTCGGTACCAAATATGAAATTGACCAGGAAAAATGCGTGAAGTGCGGTTTATGCGCAAAGGTCTGTCATACAGGTGCCTGTCATGAAGAACCAAAGATAAAAGGAGCCGTTCAGACACATGATCTGATAGAAAGAGAATGTGATATTGTTGTTGTTGGTTCGGGTTCCGGCCTTGTATCAGCGGTTTATGCGGCTCAGCAAGGCAAGAAAGTCATTCTTCTTGAGAAGAACACCAAGATTGGCGGCAATACAGATTATGCGCATGGTTACATGCCTCAGTATTCAAAATGGCATGAAAAAATGGGATTTGCGGATGAGCGTGAAGAAGCCGTTGAGCATTTTTATAAAATGGGCGAAGGTATCATTGAAAAACCGTTGGTTCGGGCAGCCGTGTACGGTGCCAGCAATTTCTTTGACTGGTTATGTACATTATGCGATATTACGGAAACTTATGATCTGCATGCTGTCAGCGAAAGTGATTTTCATGGACCAATGTTCGGCAGCAGTGTTGTTGAATTTAAGGAACGTTATCTGAAGAATCTCAACAGCCGTGATGATTCCATCGGACCGGGATGGGGTGGTACACATGTGATTCAGACTATGTTGGAGACCATCCAGCGTGAAAATCTGGATGTAACAATTTTAATGGGAACAGCAGCCGAACATTTACTTCTGGATGAAAACGGTGTCATTAAAGGCATTATGGCAGCAGATGAGGGAGGTCAGGTGAAGATTAACTGTCAGGCCGTCATGCTGGCCTGCGGCGGATTCGGTCAGAACGATGAATTGCTGAAGAAATACTGTCATGTTGATTTCTTTAGTGGCTATCCGATGCATCGCTATTCTGTACCTGGGGATACAGGTGATGCCATTGCCATGATGGCAGAGCTTGGTGAGCATCCGGATCCGGATCGTATGTTTGTATCCATCTGGGGCCCTCGTCATCATCCGTTCAACAACTCCATTGCGGATTATGCGCAGGAAGGTGAATTCCCTGAAATCAATCTAAATGGACGCAGATGGTATGATGAAAGTGAAGGTATTTTCCATGGTATTGCCAAGATCTATCAGCAGCCGGAACATATTTCCTATACAATCCTGCCTTATGAACAGGTCAAAGCGGTTGCAGAACGTTTCATGAATAATCCGGCTATGGTCAACAGAAAGAAATATTTTGAAACATGGGAATATGATCTGGATTATGAAGCAACGCTGGATACACCGGTTAAAAAAGCGGATACTCTTTATGAATTAGCTGAAAAAATGAATGTGGATCCTGAAACATTTGTCAATGAGATGACGCGTTACAGCCATTTCTGTGAGACGGGTGTGGATGAAGATTTCCATAAAGATGCGCGTTTCCTGAAACCATTCCCGTTAAGTGAGGGACCTTATTATGCTGTTTTTGGTGAGTGTTTCTCAGAAGCGGCAATGGGCGGCGTAACAGTCAACGATCAGTGCGAAGTGATGCGTGCAGACGGCAGTCATATCCCTGGTCTCTATGCCGGCGGCGACTGTACATCTTCGATGCATCGCAAAGGCAAACTTGCACCAATCTCTGAATTAACATGGGCTGTTGCATCTAATTATATTGCCGGCGGCAATATGGTGGCTTACATCAATGAGAAGGAAACGAAGGAGGCATAAAAAAGATGTTATTACCAGATAATAGTGAATATAAGCCAGTGGAACATCCGAACATGGCACCGACACGCACAGTCAACGGGCATTTGAGTGTGAAAGAACGTCTGGGTTCCTATGATGAAATTGATCAGACTTATACAGAGGAAGAAGCACTGGAAGAAGCATCCAGATGTCTGTACTGTCCGACACATTGGTGTCAGAAAGCCTGCCCGGCAGGGGTTCCAGTGGCAGATTTTATTGCAAAAATTCGTGAAAAAGATTATGAAGGGGCATACGGGTTGATCCATACAGCTTCCTCACTGCCTGAAATGTGTTCAAGACTGTGTCCTCAGGAAAAGCAGTGCCAGTCTAACTGTACAAGAAGTATTTGTTCAGAATCTGTTGCCATCGGCAAACTTGAGCGTTTTGTTGCTGACTGGCATCAGGCTCATGCTGCAGTTGAGAAGATGGAGAAAAACGGTAAGAAGATTGCTGTTATTGGTGCGGGTCCGGGAGGATTGGCAGCAGCACAGAGACTGAATGAAAAGGGCTATGCAGTTACAGTCTATGAACGTGAATCTCAGGCAGGCGGTCTGCTTTGCTATGGTATTCCGAATATGAAACTCAAGAAATCTGTTTTGAATCAGAAGATTGAGACAATGAAGGAACAGGGAATCTTATTTGAAAATAATATAGAAGTGGATGCCGTGCTTGCAAAACAGCTGAAAGCAACAGCAGATGCTGTTGTCATCGCAGTTGGCGCCAGCGAGACAAGAAAACCGGTGATTGAAGGCGCAGATGATGCAAAAGGCATTTATTATGCTGTCGATTATCTGGCATCCAATACATGGTCACTGATTCATTCAGGTATGAAAGATCAGGCTAACATTTCTGCAAAAGGAAAAAATGTTATTATCATCGGTGGCGGTGATACCGGTAATGACTGTGTCGGCATGGCACTGAGAAATGGCTGCAAATCTGCTGTTCAGATTGAAATGATGCCGGAACGTGTTGGAAAAGACCATATATGGTATCCTTATCCGGTGCATTTGCCGGAAACAAAATTTGACTGCAGCCAGGAAGAATATATGACTGTTTTCTGCAAAGATCCGCATCGTTATGCATCAACTGTCACAGCCGTGAAAACCAACGCTGACAGCGAAATTACAGCCGTGACTGTGATGAAGATGAAACCGAAGATGAGTGAAAGCGGACGTGTGATGATGCAGATCATTCCGGGGACAGAGGAAGAACTGCCTTGTGAAATGCTGATTATTGCAGCGGGCTTCACAGGACCGGAAAAACAGATCCAAGAAGCTTTTGAAGCGGAATTCAGTAAAGACAGCTATCAGACAAATATTGAAAACGTATTTGCCTGCGGTGACTGCCGTACAGGACAGTCACTCGTTGTCAAAGCCATGGTGGACGGACAGAAATGTGCAGAAGCAGTGGAAAAATATTTAGCGAAATAATCAGATTATAAGCAATTGAAGAAATGATAATGAAACAGGGACTGTCAGATGGCAGTCCCTGTTTTGTTTATGAGTATTGAATTTTAAATATGCTGAAAAGAAATTTAAGCATCCGACCTGGAATAAGCATTCTTCATCTCATTGCTGAGTTCATAGAGCACCTTACCCAATGTATCAGAAGTGGCTGCTTTCAGCATATCAGCGACAGCCTGATTCGCTTCATGTTTTAATGCAAGATGTTTATCCGTATCTGCCTCGTTCTGGATCATATCGTCATAACGGTTGATGATTTCGTGTCCTTTGGACAGGACATGTTCCTGATAACGCTCAATATGGAAGACAGATTTCTTATAGGAAGCGTCGGCCATAGCAGCGATCATTCGGCTGGACCAGTAGAAGTTGTCTGTGGAGACGTCGCCGGTTGTGTTGGAGAGATAATCCGGTGTTGTCTCGATATCTGCGTAAAATGGCACCATGACGTTGAAAGCGTTGGATGCAAATGCAAGCCACTGGATGGCCTTGATATCATCCGGACGATTATCATTAATCTGAATCAGAGACATAAAGTCATTGCGGTTAATACCGATAGAACGGTAGGCGCCACGCATATTGCTCTCTCCGTATCCGGCATAAGGGTCGTAAGAGGTTCCCTGGAAATGAGAAGAGAGAACATATTTCACATCCTCTACAGTAACTTTCTTTTCCGGCACCATGCACCATGGAATATTGTCGGAATATGGTGTGAAGTCGGCAGCCGGACCGTCCCAGCGCCATGTGTGCGGATTCAGGCAGCGACCCATATACCATGCACGTGGGGTATTGTAAACATGATCAGAATCGTCATGACTGCCGAAAGCATCTCTCGGATTGAGAACGCCGTCCATAGCCAGATTCAGATGGTATTTTTCAATAAAATCTTTCAAATCGGCAGAACACATATATTCTTTCTGCTCGGAAAAAGCATCTTCCAGATTGAACTGGTCAATACCAAGCTGATTTGGCATGATTACATAGACATCATCCGGCACTTTGCGGGCCATCCAGTGATGACCGCCGATAGTCTCAAGCCACCAGATCTCCTCCGCATCCTGAAAAGCAATGCCGTTCATTTCATAAGTGCCATACTTCTCAAGCAGACTGCCGAGGCGTTTGACACCCTCTCTGGCACTGTGAATATATGGCAGTACAAGGCAGACGATGTCTTCTTCACCAATACCGCCTTTGATTTCTTCCTGTCCGTCTTTGGCCGGCTGATAAACAACGAGCGGGTCTGCACCAAGTACTCTTGGGTTGGAAGTGATGGTTTCTGTGGCTGTCATGGCCACATTGGCTTCATTGACGCCGCTGGCTGCCCAGATACCATCGCCTTCAAGGGCGTTGGGTACAGCGGTATAACGCATCGGATAGTCCGGAAGGTCGATTTCCACATGGGAAAGGACAGATATGTATTTGCGGGGCTGCTCATCAGGGTGAACCACCACGTATTTCTTAGGGGTAAATCTGCCGGAAGGTGAGTCGTCGTTGCGGGCAATCATGGTAGAGCTGTCGTAGGACGCTTTTTTGCCGACAAGAATTGTAGTACAAGCCATTTATAATTCCTCCTTGTGTTAGGTTATTGCAACTATAAGAATGATACCACTTTTAGAATGGTTCGTACAGTCATTATAAGGAATCGGAATAGTAAAAGCGTTGCATGGCAGGGAAGATTTAATGTATACTTTTATTAAGTTGTGATAAGCCCGTAGTTATGATGGAATATGGGGATTTTCAAAGGAGGAATTTGATGAAAGCAGCAGTGATTGACAGATTCGGAGGACCGGAGGAGATTTATTACACCGACATTGAGAAGCCGGTGCCGGGGCCGGATGAAGTTCTTGTAAGGAATGTTTATATTGGCGTGGGAAAGCCGGATTATATTATGAGAAGCGGTATCTGTCCGTTTCTTGAGGCAAAGCCGCCGAAGCTGGTTGTGGGCAATGAATGTGCCGGTATTGTGGAGGCAGTGGGTTCAGATGTAAAGGGGATTGAACCCGGCATGAAAGTCTGTGTCAACAGCGGTCTTGGATATGGCGCTTACGCGGAGTATATTGCTGTACCGCAGAAGTTTGTGACGGTATTTCCGGATGAGTTTCCGTTGAAGTATGCACCGGGATTTCTGAATTATATGGTGGCCTATGCGCTGCTGAATGAAATCGGAAGAGGTACGGATGGCAAGTCTATTTATATTTATGGGGCTGCAGGAGGTGTCGGCACAGCGGTTATCCAGACAGCTCTTTTGCAGGGAATTGAAGTGATTGCTTCTGCCAGCAGCCAGGAAAAATGCGACTACATTAAGTCTCTGGGAGCACAGTGTGTGTTTAATCATAAGGAACAGGATGCCAAAGAAGTTATTATGGATTACACCAGAGGCCGTGGGGTGGATCTGATTTTTGATCAGCTGGTGGGCAGACGTTTTGCAAGTCAGTTCGAATATCTGGCGGATTTTGGTATGATTGTCATTTATAACTGGCTGGATGGCAGTCCAGAACTGGATCAGCTCGATACAATTATCAAACAGTCCAGTCATGCATCGGCCGTTCGTTCATTCTCTTTCCATATATATGATGATAAGCCGGAACGTCTGGCAAAGATTCGGAAGATCTGTATGGATCGGATTATCTCGGGTGAAATAAAACCGCATTTTTATATGGATCTGCCGTTGTCAGAGGCAAGGAAGGCTCATGAACTGATGGATGGTTTGCAGATTATGGGTAAACTTATTCTTCATGTAGAGGAATAAATTAAGAAAGATTATCAGAGTCGGAAAGATTTTGATAATCTTTTTCTTGTATTATTTGTATTATGACATATAATATAAATAATAGGAGGAGAAGGCGATGATTATTAAAATTAATTCCAGATTGGAGATGCCGATTTATCTGCAGCTGCGCAATCAGATTGTTAAAGGCATTGGCAAGGGAGAACTTGAACAGGGAGAGATACTACCTACAGTGCGTCAGATGGCGGCGGACCTGGGAGTGAATGCCATGACAGTGAGCAAAGCCTATCAGCTGTTGAAAGCAGAAGGATTTATAGAGACGGACCGGAGAAAGGGCAGCATTGTCTGTATACCAGAGAAAGAATATCCCACGCAGCAGGCTGCTTTTGAGGAAAAACTGGAGGATGAGTTGGAGCTTCTGACTGCGGAAGCCAAAATCCGCGGGATGGATAAGGGACAGTTTATACAGTTCTGCCAGCACATTTTTGAGGAAATGGAGATGGTGCCGGAATGATAGTAACGATCATTATGATATTGACGGATTGGCTGATGGTGGGGGTTACGAAGATGGTTTACAGCTGCAAAGTGGCCTATCGTCAGGGAATGCTATTTGGTGTTCATGTGCCGGGGGATGCAGCGGAACTGCCGGAAGTGAAGACGATGATTGAAAAATATCAGTCATGGATGAAGGCTTTTTATCGCTGGCATTTTGCCATTGGAACGGTGATTTGTTTTCTGGGAATGTGGTATATGTCCATCTTTTTTATTGCATGGACTGTGTGGATGACGGCCTTTTTCATCGGTGTTATGGGCAAAGTCTGGCAGACACACCGGCATATGTATGAATTGAAGATGCAAAAGGGCTGGTATGAGGCGACATCAGAAGAAGAGCAGGTGACAAGTGCCGTGGATACAAAGACAGCCGCCAGAACAGCCCAAATGGCAGTGCCGATGATTTGTCATGCGCTGCCGTTGATTGTGCTCTGTGGGCCGTTGGTGATACCGGGGCTTTGGCATGCCATGGCTGTCAATTCAGAGAGCTGGATTATCTTCGTGTGCTGTTTGCTTGTCTGTGGCTGTCTGCTGGGAGCAGCTTTGTTTTACGACAAAATGGGCAATAAGATTTACAGTGAGCATTCGGATATTAATTTTCAGGTAAATTGTTTAGAGAAACGTATGACGTCCGTTGGATTTCTGGCCAGCAGTATTTGTAATTCAATGGCTTTCTGGCCAATTGCCGGGGCGCTGCTATCAGGAAAATGGATGGACTGGAGCTGGCTGGGGTTGTATGCGCTTTTTGAATCGGCGGCGGGAATCGTGATGGTTGTACTTTTTTTTATCATCAGGCGCCGGAAAGAGGCACTTTTGAAGCAGGATACAGCACCGATGTATATTGATGACGATTATTACTGGCGAAATGGCTGGTACAGCAATCCGGATGACAGACGGCTGTTTATACAGGACCGTTACAGTAGCATGAATTATACGATGAACTTGGGCAGAACGGCAGGAAAAATAATCACCGGCATTGTTTATGGACTGGTGATCGTCATGATGGCGGGATTTTGTCTGTGGCTTTTGAAAATCGACTTTACACCTGTGCGCATGCAGGTGACGGACAATACAGTGGCCATTACATCCGGGTACTCGAATATTTCATTTGACAGAGATGAGATAGAAGACATGCAGCTTCTGGATGCACTGCCGGCTGACAATTTCTACAAAGTCAATGGTTCCGCAGACAGCAAGCAGTATATGGGAAAGTTTAAAGGCAAAGAAACAGGAAAATGCCAGATGTATGTGACGCTGGATGTAACACCAATACTTGAGATTAAGACGCCGGAGTATACGATTTTCATTAACAGTCGGGAGAGCGGTATGGCTGAGAGCTGGTATCAGGAATTGAAACAATAGCCGTGAGTGAAGTATCTTCTGAAAGATAATAAAGGCTAGAACATTGATATTGCGGTCAAAAAAGACTATAATACAAAATAGAAATATTGCTCAATGTCAAGATGAGAACAGAATGGGAGGTATCAATATGAGTCAGACATTAGTGACCTATTTTTCAGCAAGTGGTGTAACCGCCAATGCGGCAAAGATTCTGGCACAGGCAGCAGGGGCTGATCTTTATGAGATTAAACCGGAAGTTCCTTATACAAGAGCCGATTTGAATTGGATGGACAAGAAGAGCCGAAGTACTGTTGAGATGAACGACCCGTCATCAAGACCGGCCATAAACGGCAAAGTTGAACACATGGATCAGTATCAGAATATTTTCATTGGGTTCCCTATATGGTGGTATCGTGAACCGAGCATCATTGATACTTTCCTTGAAAGCTATGATTTTACAGGCAAGAGAATTATTCTCTTTGCGACATCCGGCGGCAGTGATCTTGGCAAGACAGACGAGGGTGTGAAGAAAATCGTACCTGGAGCAAAGGTTGAGAATGGACGTATGCTTAATGGCAATGTATCTGAGGCGGATGTCAAAGCCTGGGTACAGAGCCTGAATTTATAGAGAAACGAGAAAAACTAAAAACATGGGGTGTCATACGTATTGAAAATTGTATGACACCCCTGATTTTGCCAGTAATGCATCAGAGTCCGGGACAGTGTTTTAAATGGGCAGAGTGATGACACCGGTAATCAGCATATAACCAAGGGCTGCACTTCCGGCAATCAGAATAATCAGCATCAGACATCCCACCAGCCTTTTCTTCATTGTGAAGAAGAAACTGGTAACAAAAATCATCAGCAAAAATATAATCAAAGGTATAGCAATTATCTCCATGTTCGCCTCCAAAATAGGGTTAATCTTCACGTATATTAATGTATTTTATCAGATACAGGCCGGATTGACCAGAGAAATTCTATACTTTTGCAAATTTATAAAATGGACTGTTATATCATATATTTTTCTGGTATAATAAAAACAGAAAAATTATTGGACTGAGTGAAATTTCTTTTTTTTACATGAATACTCCATTGAAATAGAGTAAACACTCAAGTTTTACATCTCTAATAAATATGCTGATTTCTGGGTACAATGTTAGTATCATAGACCAGAGGAGAGGTGTACATTACTTGGGTGTAGAAGAGTATATTCCGGACCGGATTGCAGGGTTGAGTGAAAAGAGGGGATATACGAAGTATCGTTTGTCTCAGATTACAGGCATGACACAGACTGCATTGGGCAATATATTAAGTCAGAAGAGTATCCCTACCATTCCCACACTGGAGCGGATATGTGATGCATTCAATATTACATTGGCACAATTTTTCTCAGAGGATGGGAGTCGGTTGGATTTGACGGATGAACAGAGTGAGATACTGGAAGTGTGGGATGGGCTGGATGTAAAGGAGAAAGAGATTTTATTATCATTCATACGCAGTTTGAAGAAATGAGAGCAGTTCAATCAAAAGGGACTGTTCTTTTTTATGCTTTGAGAGAACGGAGAGGCAAAGTATAAAAGGGAGACTATCGGGGTGAATGAGGATGAACGAGACGATCAATACAATGCCGGAGTATGAACGATTACGGGCGGATTATGAGAAGAGACTGCAGGAAGTCGAACAGAACTATCAGAAACAGCTGATTCAGATGGCAGATGAGGCAAAGCGGGCGAATATGGCGAAAACCGATTTTTTGCGTAGGATGAGTCATGACATGCGGACACCGATCAATGCTATCAATGGCTATGTCAGAATCGCCGGGGCTTTTCCGGATGATCAGGTGAAGCAACAGGAATGCAGGAACAAGATACTGACGGCGTCGGGATATTTGCTGGAGATGATCAAAAGTGTGTTGGATATGAGCAAGCTGGAATCCGGTGAGATGACTCTGGAGCATAAGCCATTTCAGATGACTGCGCTGCTGGATCGCGTCTGTCGAGTTATAAAAGTGCAGGCCATGGAAGAGGGGATTGATTTTAATGTGGATAATGAGGTGCTGACGCATTCATGTTTGATTGGCAGCCCTGCACATATTCAGCAGATTTTGATGAATTTGCTGAATAATGCGGTGAAGTATAACAGGCGGGGCGGCAGAGTTTGGCTTCGGTGCAGGGAGATTGCGGACAGACCGGATCGATTATGGTTTGAATTTGTCTGTGAGGATACGGGAATTGGGATGAGTGAGGCTTATCAGCAGCATATTTTTGAACCTTTTTCACAGGAATCCGATGGCGTCAAGAGTAAGTATGATGGAACGGGTCTGGGACTCCCGATTACCAAGAGAATGATCGAACTGATGGGTGGTACCATTGATTTTTGGAGTCAGAAGAACGTCGGTACCCGATTTACGGTCAGACTTCCGTTGGAGATTGACATTGTATCCTGTCATTACGATCGAGCGATCCACGCAGATGAGACAGCGAATCTGGCAGGGCTTAGAGCATTACTTGTTGAAGATAATGAAATGAACATGGAGATTGCTGAGTTTTTACTGAAAGAACAGCACATGCAGGTTGATAGGGCATGGAATGGTGCTCAGGCTGTAGAATTGTTTGAACAGTCAGAAACGCATGCCTATGATATTGTCTTGATGGACATTATGATGCCGGTGATGGATGGACTGGAGGCCGCTAGGCGGATACGCAGCCTTAAGCGGGAGGACGCCAAAACGGTGCCTATTTTTGCCATGTCGGCCAATACATTTATTGATGACATCGCTAAAAGCAGGGAAGCCGGGATGGATGAACACTTTACAAAACCATTGGATATAGAGGTCATTCGTGAGGCTATTGGGCGATATTGTGGTCGTGGCAGAGTATTTTGAAATTACATGACTGCTGAAAACCGCATGAACGGGAAAAACGATTAAACGGCAGGTTTAGTCGTTTTTTTATATAATTGTGCAAAGTGTATTTTAACGCATCGGAATCTAAGGTATAATAAATGGGCAGTGTGTAGATTAGAAGAATAGAAAGGTATTGTGATGGGATCATTTGAAGAAGATAAAGACATTATCAAGCAAAATCTTGAATGTGTGACGGAATGTCCGGATGCTGTTTTTGGTATTCGTATGTTGATGGAAGATAAATGTGAGATGCCGGACCGTGAGACGGTGCAGGATGTGATGGATCGACATTTGGGAAGAAGTGAGTGCTTTTGCTATGATGCACAGGTCATTGGCTTTTCTGCCAGTCAGTACAGTGTTCATTTTGCAAAAGAGAATAAAGATATATCACCGCAGCTATTGATTATGGGATGCAAGCCGATAACGGCGCCTGTGATGGATGGCATGGAGAAAAGTCAGACCTGGGATTGCCCCGAATGTGATGACATTCTGCAGCAATGTACCTGGCAGGTTGCAGCGTCAGATATGATGGCAGCAGGCTTGAATTATAAGGAACGTGCTGAGATGCTGGTGCAGTATGTGGAGGCGTTGATGGAACTGTTTCCATCCTGTAGGGCGGTTGTATTTGACAGTTCCAAGAAGATGTTTACAAGGGAGAAGTTGATCCGATGCCGGCTGCCGATGGAGTCTCGTTTTATTTATTATGCAGTGAATGTCCGATTGTTCAATATTCAGGGAGCAGAGGATATGATTGTGGATTCTGTGGGAATGAGCATGTTGTCTTTGCCGGATATCCAGTATCATTTTCATGGTGTGAATCCCAATGCGGTTGTTGCCCATGCTTATCAGATTCTTGCCTATATTTTTGCTTCTGGCAATCCGATTAAGTCCGGGGATTCTATTGATGGATTCAGGGGTGGACATATGGATCCCTCTGTTCAGTGGAGAGTGCAGTATGAGAATGCGATGCTTCCGCCGGCACGAAAGCTGTTGGATGTGAATATGGGTGCGTATGCAGCAGGTGTCAGAGAATAGCGGACAGCAGAGACTTTCCGAATTTAAGTGAGTTTTAACAAAAGTTAGCAAGAATTCTCCTTCCTCTACAGGTGGGAGATGAATTGCAGAAAAAAGAAAATAGAACGCTTGTTCTGCGGTGCGAAGTGTGGTATACTATAATCAGTCGAAAGGATAGAAAGGACTGATTATATGGACAAAATGGATCATAATGCACATTCAGTATATTTGATGTATTATCATCTGATCATGGTTGTAAAATACCGAAGAAAAGTAATAGATGATCCGATTTCGGAACGTGCAAAAGAGATCTGGGAACGTATTGCACCTGATTATGGAATCACACTGGAAGAATGGAATCATGATGTTGATCATGTGCATGTTATGTTTCGGGCACAGCCAAAATCAGAACTCAGTAAATTTATCAATGCGTATAAAAGTGCAAGCAGTCGTTTGTTAAAAAAGGAATATCCACAGATCAGGGAAAGACTTTGGAAGGAAGCATTCTGGAGTCAAAGTTTCTGCCTGTTGACAGCGGGTGGTGCACCGATTGATGTTATCCGTAGTTATATCGAGACGCAGGGAGAGAAAAAAAGATGAATATAGCTTACCGTTTTCGTATATATCCAAACAGAGAACAGGAAGTCCTGCTCGCCAAAACATTTGGCTGCTGTCGTTTTTTATATAATCAGATGTTGAATGATAAGATACGGGAATATGAAGCAACGAAAAAAATGCTGCGAAATACACCGGCGATGTATAAAAAAGCATATCCATTTTTGAAAGAAGTGGATTCCCTGGCACTTGCAAATGTGCAGATGCATCTGGAAAAGGCATATAAGAATTTTTTCAGGAATCCAAAGATTGGCTTTCCAAAATTCAAATCAAAACACAGGAGCCGAAAAAGCTATACGACAAATGTGGTCAATGGAAATATTCAGGTAGAAGATCATCGGATAAAACTACCGAAGTTGAAATGGATCCGTATGAAAAAACATCGTGAAATTGCAGAAAAATATTGCCTGAAATCTGTAACAATAAGTATGGAACCATCCGGAAAGTATTATGCAAGTCTATTATATGAAAAATCTGACTGTGAAAACCAAGCAGAAGAATTTGATTATGAAGACGCAAAGATACTAGGAATTGATTATGCAATGCATGGAATGGCTGTGTTTTCTGAAGATATACAGAAGGAAAATGAAGGATACTTCAGAAAAAGTGAGGAGCGGCTGGCAAGGGAACAAAGAAAGTTATCCCATTGCGTGAAAGGAAGCAATAATTATTACCGACAGAAAAAACGTGTTGCATTATGTCACGAAAAAATCCGAAACCAGAGGAAAGATTTCTTACATAAGCTGAGTTATGAAATGGCAGAGGCATATGATGTTGTTGCAGTAGAAGATATTGATATGAAAGCAATGAGCCAGTGTATGCATTTTGGAAAAAGTGTCATGGATAACAGTTACGGAAAGTTTCGGGAATTGCTGGAATATAAGCTGACATGGAGAGGCAAGAAATTGGTACGTGTAGACCGTTTTTTCCCTTCCAGTAAAAAATGCTGTAAATGTGGCAGTGTAAAGAAAGAACTGAAACTTTCGGACAGAGTATACCTTTGTAGATGTGGAAATCGGATAGATCGGGATCTGAATGCGGCAATCAATATACGTGAAGAAGCACGCCGCATGTTGTTAGCAGGATAAATGGGAAGTGTCTGTATCCAGACAATGAAAATATCCCATAACTGGGTAAAAATGAATCGCGGGGCACGCGAGGATAGCTTGTAGATACTTGGCCCAGTAGAGCCATTGAGCAAGAAGCCCTCACTTCAAAATCTATGATTTAAGTGGTGGGAGCATGTCACAAGTGAAGCACAGGAGGAAGAAAAATGTTAAGTGAAAGCATTGCAAAATTGGTACAGTATGGGATTACAACAGGTCTGACACCAGAATGTGAAAGAAATTACACAACAAATCTTCTGCTGGACGTTTTTCATGAGGATGACTATGAGAAACCGGACAACATTGAGGAACCTGTTAATCTTGAAGCAACATTGGGCGAATTGCTGGACGAAGCCGTAAAAAGAGGACTGATCGAAGACAGTATTGTATACCGGGATCTATTTGATACCAGATTAATGAACTGTCTGATGCCGCGTCCGGGCCAGGTGCAAAAAGAATTCTGGGATAAATATAAAGAAAGCCCAAAGGAAGCAACCGATTATTTTTATAAACTGAGTCAGGACAGCAATTATATCCGCAGATATCGCGTAGAGAAGGATCAAAAGTGGAAGGTAGACAGTCCATACGGTGAGATTGATATTACCATCAATTTGTCCAAACCGGAAAAAGATCCAAAAGCAATTGCCGCGGCAAGGAATGTAAAATCCGGAAGCTATCCGAAATGTCTTCTTTGCCCGGAAAATGAAGGATATGCGGGACGTGTTAATCATCCGGCAAGACAGAACCACAGGATTATTCCGATCATGATCAATGATACTCCTTGGGGCTTCCAGTATTCTCCGTATGTGTATTACAATGAGCATTGTATTGTATTTAACTGCCAGCATACTCCAATGAAAATCGAGAGAAATGCATTCATTAAACTGTTTGATTTTGTAAAACTGTTTCCGCATTATTTCCTTGGATCTAATGCAGACCTGCCGATCGTAGGTGGTTCGATCCTAAGCCATGATCATTTCCAGGGTGGACATTATACATTTGCAATGGCAAAAGCACCAATTGAGCAGCATGTGGTACTTCCGGGATTTGAAGATGTAGAGGCTGGAATTGTAAAATGGCCATTATCTGTGCTTCGTATTCGACATAAAGATTCCAACCGTTTGGTAGATCTGGCAACACATGTGCTGGAAGTATGGAGAGGCTATACCGATGAAGAAGCATTTATTTATGCTGAGACCAATGGAGAACCACATAATACAATTACACCAATTGCACGTAAAGTAGGTGATACCTACGAACTGGATCTGACATTAAGGAACAACATCACAACAGAAGAACATCCGCTGGGAGTGTACCATCCGCATGCAGAATATCATCATATTAAGAAAGAAAATATCGGTCTGATCGAAGTTATGGGACTTGCAGTTCTTCCGGCCAGATTAAAAGGTGAGATGGAACTTTTGGAAGAGTATATTCTCGAAGGCAAAGATATTTCTTCAAATGAACAGATTGAGAAACATGCAGAGTGGGTTAAGAAGTTCCTTCCGAAATATCCGGAAATCACAAAAGAAAACATCCATGGCATTCTTCAGAAAGAGATTGGAATCGTATTTACCCATGTTCTGGAAGATGCAGGAGTATACAAATGTACGACCGAGGGAAGAGAAGCATTCATGCGTTTTCTTGAAACATTATAAAAACTGAAATAAAAGGATTTTTGGGAAAATGGGAGGTAAGTGAAACCTCCCATTTTTTAAAAGGAAGATGATGAAAATAGAATATTTTTTATAAGGTGTGAAACCTTCCTAGGCTTTTCTTTTGGATGTAAGAAGAAGTAGCAGTGGAACAAAAATAAAGATCCTCCATAGTGCAGGAATGGTGATATTGTTTCGGAATGCAAATGCACTGCCAGAAGAATCTGCCGGTATGTAAATGCGAAGATCTACAGTACAGGATGAACTTTCATCTCGTATATCTAAAGGAAGCTGAGAATGATATACTTTGCCTTCATGGGTGAATTTAACAGGCAGTGCCCAGTAATAATGACGCGGACTACCAAAATTATAAAGATAATATCCGTCTGCTTTGATTAAATTTGGATTTTCATGGTAAAGAAAATAGTTTTTATTGGCATAAAAGAATGTCCCGCCCATTAATAGAAGCCAGATCAGCACCAGTGCAGCTTTATTCAAAAAAGGACTATCAAATACTCTTTTCAAAAAATCCCCTCCTGTCAGATAAGGACATTTTATCAAATGAACCAGGAAAATTCGATAGAAAGAAAAAATTTATTATTATGAGAACCGATTTGCTTGTATCTGCATCTAATTAGTGTAAAACAAACACGTGTACAATCCGGCCGGACAGAAGGAGAAAACAGAGAAGCGATTTTGTATAGAAGAAAATAAGTGAGATCTGATTAGGTGCTGTCATGAATCAGTCTAGGATGAAAAATCCCTGACCGGTCACGGCAGCCTTTTTTTCCTGTTTTCAGGGTTCTGTTCACAGAGAAAAAGGAAAGTGTCTGAAAGAACCCCAAAAGTGTTAAATGTGAGATAAATGATGATGCGGTGTTTCTATCCGTAAAAGAACAGCGGAAAAATGTTTTGTAGAAATCAGCTTACTGTTTGTAAAAGAAAATGTTTTTTCCAGCAGTCTTGGTTATTTTTTATTAAATCGGAGATATTAAAATCAGACGATTTAAAAAATTTGTCTGAATGCTGTTTATCGTTAAAAACAGGGGGCATGGATGGGAAAAAGAAAAGAGATAACCAGTAAGGATAATGGAAAGCAAAAAATGTGGATAATAATCACTGTCATCATAGTGTTCTTTGCTATGGCTGGCTATGCAGGAATGTCTTATTACTATTCAGACAGATTTTTTCGGGGAACAACGATCAATGGAATTAACTGTTCTGGAAAAACATCGGAAGAGGCAGAACAGGCGGTTGCTAAAAAAGCAGAGGACTATCTGCTGGAAGTAAAGGCAAGAAATCTGAAATCACAGAGTATCAATGGAAAATTGATCGGATATCGTTATGTTTCGGATGGCAGTATTTCCCAATATCTGGATGAACAAAAACCATATAAATGGGTTCGGGGATTTTGGAAAAAACAAAATTATACAGCCAAGGAAAATATGACCTATGATAAAGTGAAGTTAAAAAAACAGCTGGAAAAACTGGAATGTGTAAAAAAAGAGAATCAGACAGCACCAGAAGATGCTTATGTGGCTTATAAAGATTCGAAGTTTGAAATCGTACCGGAAACGGAAGGGAATACCCTGGATTTCAATGGAGCTTATCAGGCACTGTCAGAAGCGGTTACTGACAAAAAAAGAACCATTGATCTGAATAGTTGTCCGGCTGTTTATGTAAAAGCAGCAGTACTGAAAGATGATCCAGATCTTAAAAATTCATTGGAAGAATGCCAAAATCTGATCCGGACCAAAATCGTATATATATTTGGAGAAGAAACGGTAACATTGGAGGGAGACGAGATCAGAAAATGGCTTATTTTTGATGAAAGAGGACAGCTGCAAAAAAATGAGGATGAGCTGAGACAGTGCGTGGCAGAATATGTGGCACAGCTGGCTGCCACACATGATACCGTAAATACAGAGAGGGAATTTTGTACAACAAGCGGACGTACTGTTCAGGTGTATAGTTCCGTTTATGGATGGAAGATCGATCAGGAAAAAGAAATAGAAACCATTATGCAGGAAATGATTGCAGGAGTACAGATAAACCGGGAACCGGTATACGCTATGCGGGCAAATGCACGGGGTATGAATGATATAGGCAACACGTATATTGAAGTGGATCTGTCTGCACAGCATTTATATTACTATCAGGATGGTTCTATCATTTTGGAATCGGATATTGTGTCAGGAGATATGCAGTATGCAGAACGGCAGACACCACCGGGAATTTTTCAACTGTATTACAAGAAAAGTCCATCTGTGCTGAAAGGAAAGATGTTGGAAAATGGGAAATATGAATATGAAAGACCAGTAACTTACTGGATGCCTTTTAATGGGGGGATTGGATTTCATGATGCTTCATGGCAGCCATACTTTGGAGGAAATCGTTTCCGAGAAGGTGGTGGATCCCATGGATGCATTAATCTTCCGGCGGACAAAGCGGCAGAACTTTATAATAGGATAGACGAAAGTGTGCCGATTGTCTGTTTTTATTAAAAATGGGCAGGATATATAGTTTTATATAGAGGTTTGTTTATAAAATGGAAGATCTTAATTGGTCTTCTGTTTTTTTATAATTATCAGCAATAATTGCATGGAAGAAAAGTGTGTATGTTCCGTCCAGATATGGAAAGAAGTCTTTGACCATTTTGACCGGCAAGCGAAAAAAATCGAGATAAATGAGATCTATTCGATTGATGAAGATGCAAAGGAAACCTTGCAGGAGAAGATCAAGAGGATGCTGGTTACAGAAGCAAAACGAATGGCAGTGTATTAAAATTAGGTGGATGTAATTGAGGAAAAAATATGATATCATGTTAGTGACAAAACGAAAATTATGGAGGAATAGAGTGTGAAAAAATGCAAATATTGTGGCAAAAAACTCAATGATAATTTTGAATTTTGTAACAGTAAATGTGAAAATTGTTATGAAAAGATGATGGATAAAGACAGCCATAAAATCAAGTATTTTACATTAGGCATTATTTTGGGATTCTTAGTTATGTTTTATGGCATTATTTCTAACAATAATGTCTTTATAATAGGAATTGGGATTGTAGTAATGGGTATAGATGTTGTTTTATTGCCATTTACAACTCCTGAAACAATTAATTTTCTAGGATATCAAAAGTCAAAATTCGCAGGAAGAATATCAGGCATATTGCTTATAGCAGTTGGAGTATGGATGTGTTTTATTCAATGATAAATCCCAGCCTGCAAAATTGAAAATAAATTGAAAGTCACGAAATCGGAGGAGTTAATGATTATGTGGAATGAATTAGGCTTAAGCGGGGGAACCGCAATTATTATTTTGATTGCGCTGTATTTCGTCATCAAATGGGCAGTGAAAAATGGAATCAAAGAAGCCTACAGTGCCATTACTGGAAAGAAAACGGAAGAAGATGTCAGAAACGAAAAAGAATTGAAAGAACTCGGATTTGAGTTAGAAGATAAATAAAAGTTTGGAGAATTGAGAAAATCGGGATTTGGAGGAGATTCTTATTTATGAAAAAAGGGATAAACAAATCAATTTTATTTTACATTGCATCAGTTCTGTTTTTCATAGCGTCAGCTATTGGCTTTACGAGTGGAAATGAAAGTTCTATGGCTATAGTACGGTTATGTCTTGGTTTTTCATTTCTTTGCTTGGGTTCGACTCATAAGAAAAAGGAAAACAATACAGATGATAAATAATTTCCTGCTTGTATTGTTGGAAAATCGGGATTCATAGAGTTCTTTTGTGATTTGCAACTGCTGGTTGACAGATTTACAGCCTGAAATGGTGGAATGCAAACAGCAAAACTGTTATATTGAGCTCATAAAATCTGCAAAAGGAGAAAAAAATGATTTTAGCTGATAAGATTACAGAGGAAAGAAAAAAGAATGGATGGTCACAGGAAGAACTAGCCAATCAGTTGGGCGTATCCAGACAGGCAGTATCTAAGTGGGAAAGTGCAGGAGCTGTTCCAGATTTGCAAAGAATTTTACAGATGTCGGAGCTATTTTGTGTTAGTACAGATTACCTATTAAAAGATGAAATGAAAGCAGAAAATATCACCTATCACGAAAGTACTGAAAGCTATGCAGAACCGTTGAAAAAAGTAACTATGGAGAATGCAAATGAATTTCTTGACATGAAAAGAAATGGATCCAAAGTAGTGGCAAACGCAACAAGTATGTGTATCTCAAGTCCAATATTATTGATTGTTCTTGTGACAATGGCAGAAGATGGCGTATTTCATGTTTCGGAATCTCTGGCAACAGTATTTGGATGTGTTTTTTTGCTTGGAATGGTTGCGGCAGCCGTCTTTTTGTTTATTACATATGGAATGCGAGAATCACATATGGAACATTTTGAAAAAGAATGCTTTGAAACAGAGTATGGTGTATCTGGAATAGTACGAGAAAAAAAAGATTCCTATGAACCGATTTTTATCAGAGGAACAGCTGTTGGGGTAGTGCTTTGTATACTGGCAGTGATTCCGACAATTATTGCCGGAGCCATGGAAACGTCTGACTATTGTTGCGGCCTTTCCGTTGGATTGCTGCTATTCATACTTGCAATAGGAGTGAATCTGTTGGTTCGTGTTGGGATGGTAAAAAGCAGTTACGATACCCTTCTTCAGGAAGGCGAATATACAAAAGAAGAAAAACTGTTTAAGAAAAAGACTGACACGTTTTCTGGTGTATATTGGTGCTTGACTACAGCGATTTACCTTGCATGGAGCTTCTGGACGATGAGCTGGGATATTACATGGATTGTATGGCCGGTTGCTGGTGTTTTGTTTGCAGCATTGCTTGGTGTGGTGAAAATGGTGTTAAAGAATGGCAGTGAAACTCAGCACTATATTTAAGATGGAGTTAAGTTTTTTTTCGCATATTATACGCATCCAGAACTTCCAGTTGACCGAGCTATTTAGAGCGAATGATGCTTCTTGTCCAAAGAGCAAGAAAAGGTAGATTAGAAAGTGTTTTTTACAGGCAGGTGATTAGATGAATGATCAATTCTTACAAGGAGTATTATTCGATTGGAATAGAATTGATAACGATAGTTATTTAAAGAGAATTAAGGCTTTTAAAGGGATTGAAAAACTTGTTTTCAATAAACCAATTACCTTTTTTGTCGGAGAAAATGGCAGTGGTAAATCGACTTTATTGGAGGCACTTGCTGTAGCACATGGTTTTAATCCGGAGGGTGGAACAAAGAATTATGTTTTTTCTACGCATGATACACATTCAGAATTGTGTGATGCGATAAGAATTTCCAAAGGCTATCGGAAGGAAAAGTGGGGTTATTTTCTTAGGGCTGAAAGTTTTTATAATGTTGCAACGAAGGAAGAAGAATATGCGGATCTCACACATCCTTCCGCTAAATATCATGAAAAATCACATGGAGAGAGTTTTCTCGCATTAGCACAGAATAATATGAATCCAAATGGCTTGTATCTTTTTGACGAGCCGGAAGCTGCATTATCGCCGCAGAGACAGCTTACATTGTTGATACAAATATACAGATGTGCCAAAGAGGGAGCACAGTTTATTATAGTTACGCATTCGCCAATTTTGTTAGGAATACCAGATGCAGATATCTATTGTTTTGATAATGGACGCATACATCTGTGCGAATATGAGGATACAGAGAGCTACCAGGTAACAGAAATGTTTATAAACAACAGGCAGATGCTGTTGGATAAATTGCTAACAGATTAGACAAGAAAGGAATCAACGGATATTTGCACATGGTGGGGCTTTTGAAGCAGGAATACTTCCTGTACTAAACGTTATAACAATGAGTCTTTTCGTGACGGCAGTTTTGGAATACACGGAATCCTTAGTTGCTCCGATTGTAATCCATTTTTTATGGAATGGAGTTGGTGCAATTATTTTGGGTGGAGTATCGTTAGCAGAAGATTATCCACATTTGTTCAACATGGTAATTAGTGGAAATTCAATTTTGTCGGGTGGCAGCTGTAAAATTGAAGGTAGTATAGTTGTACTGTTTATGAACTTGATTTTAATGTTTGGATTCGTAATGGCAAAAAAGATAAGGGACAAAAATCTATAATTTCAGTTTTATTGTACTTTTCTAATTCGAGACACACTGTGCCCTGAATTGAGCTGGTCACATTATCGTGCCCTGATGCGTATAAATGATGAGAAAACAAGAACAAATGCAATGTAGACTTGGGATATAAAAAACTATACTATAGAAAAGCGTTAGAGGTGGCAACGGGAATGAAAAATAAAATTTTGGTGATAGAAGATGACCGTGCAATTTCAGAATTGCTGTGCATGAACCTGGAGGCAGCAGGGTATGAGACTGTGGCAGCGTATGATGGGGAAGAAGCCCAGAGGCTGCTCTTATGGCAGGAGGACGCGGACCTGGCAGTAGTGGATATCATGCTGCCGGGAAAAGACGGGTTTGCATTGATGGAGGATTTTAAAAAGAAGGAGCTTCCGGTGCTCTACCTGACTGCAAAGGATGATGTGGCTTCCAAGGTGAA
>OLPU01000208.1_pt1 | contig 54217 bp, 44 predicted proteins | sample 1673111 | NCBI WGS metagenome assembly OLPU01 (sample SAMEA3136755, study PRJEB25190) | human gut metagenome | reverse complement strand
AAATTTCTCTCGAAAATTTTGTTTTGGGGCTTGACTTTTAATAGTTAGTCTTTCGATTAAGCTTCGTCCAACGGACGAATGATGGAAGCTGCCGTTTTGTCCATATCAAACAGCGTCTGAATGCGCGCGTTCACGTCTTCCGCGGTGATCTCGGAGAAGCACTCGATGTAGCGGAACAGCTCGCGGTCGTTAAAGTGCATGGTCATCACGGCGTTTGCGATGACATCCGGGCTATTGAGGCCGGAAACATTTGCGCCGTAAAGGGATTTCGCGCTGCGGCGCACGTCTTCCTCCTTGACACTTTCGCGCTTTAAACGTGCCATTTCCTCGCGGATGGCATCACACACGGCCTCCGGGTTGCCGGATTCGCCGCCGAACAGCAGCGCACCGTAGCCCGTGCCCTCAAAATACTCGTAGCTGAAGGAAGCTTCGTTCACAAGGCCCGCGTCTAAGAGCTTGCGGAACATCGGCGAACTGTCGGACGCCATAATGTCGAGCAGCACCTCGGTGACGGCAAGGTCTTTTTCCGTGCGGTGCGCACCGGTTACGGCCTCTTTCACGCCGAACTGGAACATCGGGCACGCCACAGGCAGCTTTTCTTCGACGAGCGGCTGCACGATGGTATCGGGCTCCTCTTCAAAAACGCGTTCCACCTCAACGGGCTCGCTCTTTTTCAGCATTTTGTCGCACAGCGCGAGGACTTCCTCCTCCGTACAGTTGCCGCAGACGCACAGTGCCATGTTGTTTAGGTTATAGAACGTGTTGTAGCAGCGGTAAAGGTACTCCGGGGTGATTTCCGCAATGCTCTCCACCGTGCCCGCAATGTCGTCTTTGATCGGATGCGTGTGGTACATGGCGCGCAGCAGGCTGAACATCATGCGCCACTGCGGGTCATCGTCATACATTTTGATCTCCTGGCCGATGATGCCGAGCTCTTTTTCAACGGTCTGCTTTGTAAAATACGGGGACTGCACGAAGTCGAGCAAAATCTCCAGCGCCTGCTCTGCGTTTTCCGTGCAGGAGAACAGGTAGCGCGTCGTCTCAAAGGACGTATACGCGTTTGCGGAAGCGCCGATCTCGGCATAGCGGCCGAATGCGTCGCCGTCTTCGCTTTCAAAAAGCTTGTGCTCCAAAAAATGCGCGATGCCCGCGGGTGTCGTCTCTGCTTTCGCTTCGTCGCTGCGTTTAAAGACCTTATCGATGGAGCCGTAGCGCGTGCCAAACACCGCATACGTACTGCGCATTTCCGCTTTCGGGTATATAAACACGGTCAGGCCGCTTGCGTGTTTGACGCAACGGTAGCCGTCCCGAAGAAGTTTGCTTTCCACAAGGGTATTCTTCATTTCTGCGCTCATTTTGCCGCTCCTTTCAGCTTATAGACCGTATCGAGCGTGACACGCTCGGCGGCGCTGACGATCTCGTCCTTCGTGATGTTCATGATACACTCCGCATATTCCTCCGGCGTGTGGAGCTTGCCCTGCAGCATGCCGCTGAGATACCATGTCTCCATGGATGCCGCGGAATCTGCCACGGCGTTGTAGCTGTTGCACATGGCGAGCTTTGCAAAGAGAATCTCATCGTCCGTGATATTACCCTTTTTCATATCGTTGAGCTCTTTTGAAATCGCTTCTTCCGTGCGGTCGAGGTCTTTGGTCTCCACGCCGCTCTGCACGAACATGACGTTCTTCGGCGTATCGTGGCGCGCGGCGCAGTAGTAGCAAAGGCTCTGCTTTTCGCGCACGTTCATAAAGAGCTTGCTGCTCGGTGTGCCGCCGAGCACAACGGACATCAGCTTTGCCGCAAGGCGCTCTTCCGGCGTGGTGCCGATGGCAAAGCCCATGACGAGCTTAGACTGCACAACGGGCATTTCTTCCGTCACACGCTTTACGTCTCCCGATGCTGTGTGGCGCTTTGTTTCAATGGACACCGCGTCGCGCATGCCGAGGCGCTTTATAAGCTGCTGCGCAAAGCGGTCGTCCGCACCGTCGCCGATTGTGAACTGGCAGATCTGCGCGTGCTTTACGGCATACTCCCACGCCGCTTTCACGCCCTCGCGGGTCGCATTCAAGATCGCCTTGCGCGTACCGATGCGCGGCACACCTGCGGGTTCGCCCGCAAACATGGTCTGCACACAGCGCTGCATGGCATACGTCGCCTTATCGTTATATTCCGCGTCAAGCGTCTCCAAAAGCTGGCGCTGCTCCTGCAAAAAACCGTCCTCCGGGAACAGGCCGTTTTCGTCGCACAGCGGCGTGAACAGAATGCTCTCCAGCATTTCGGAAAGCGCCTGCTGCACATCTTCGCCGTCGAACGCATACGGGTTCGCAATGCCGGCTGCGGCAAGCGTTAAAATCTGGTTATCGCCCACGCGCGTTACGCCCGGCTGCACCGAAGCGCCGTACAGCTCCGCAAGGCGCTTGCCGAACTGCGTGTAATCGGGGTATTCGCGCGTCGCACGGGAGATCATATTCGGGACGAGTGCATATAAAGCCGCATTTTCCGGCGTGGTAAGCGGCAGCACAAGGTGTGCGGAAACGCGTGCCGTTTTAAACTGCGGCGTGCTGCTCCAGAACGCCTGCAAGCCGCAGTCCTTCTGTTCAAAAAAATGATGATTCATCTCTGAAATTTTCCTTCCTGAAATAGTTTAAAACCGAATTTTCAAAAGGTATAGTTGCATAAATATGCTTTCGTATTCGTATTATAGCACAGCTCTTTTCAATTTTAAAGCCAAAGACGGCTTTTTCACAAAAAATTCAGTTTACGCGCGCACAAAAAACCGGGCGCAACACTTTTCGATGCACCCGGCTGAAGCTGCGGTCTCACTCGACCGTATTCAAATTGATCTCGATGTCCGTGAATTCTTCCCCCGAAGTATATTCCGCCCGCTTTGTAATGACGAGATGTTTCTCATCTTTCCATGTGAGCTGCATGTCATAAAACTCACCCCAATGTCCGTTATACACTTGCTTTGGCATGGCACTCACTTTATAGATCAGTAAATTCAAACTGCCCGTATTACGAACACGCACGATCGTTGCACCGCCGGCCGCGCCGCCGTCGCGGTCGAACACCTCTGCTTGGTACGTTCCTTTCGGTGACGTGACGACTTGCCTTGCCGTATTCTCCGGGAGGAAAAAGATCAAACCGCAGAACAAAAGGAATGCTGTCAGCAATATGGATAGCGCGGAGATCAAGATCTCCGCCCACTTTGGCTTCCCGTACACCACGGTCAGCGTTATACTGCAAATGATATAGACCGTCAGCGCGATCACACCGGATATTTCATTGCAGGCGGTCAGCAAAAAGGTATGCACGTATTCATATACAGCCAGTGTTAGCATAGAAAGCGGTGCCGATAAAAGGCAGAGCTTACTGCTGGTTTCCTCTTTTCCGAAAATATGCAGCACCAGAACGTCTGCCGAGAAAGCCGCCAAAATCCACGCATACACCGTGTAGCTGAACGGCTCAAAGAAGTATCCAAAAGCCCGGCATATGAAAAATCCAAACGGCAAAACCGCTTCCAATACGACCAATATAACCGTCAAAACCCGTATTGCCCGTTTCATTTTCCTTCTCCTTTTGAAATCCACCTCAACCGAGGTACATTTTTTCAAACGCCTCTATGCTGTCAAACACATTCGGTTTGAGCCCTGCTTTTTCGTATTCCTTTGCATATAAGCTGAGTGCGCCGTCAAACTGCGCCGCAGCCGCCGACAGGTCTTTTGCATCGAACTTTTCGAGCAGGTCAAATGCGGGAATGTCGAGGTTCTCCCCGATCTCGTCGAGTATATACTGCAAATTCGCCGTCGCGTCAAACGCGGAAAACACGTCTTTCTCTTTCGCCGCACGGTGTATTTTGTGCTGCCAGTTGCTCACCATCTCTTCCAGCGTGCCCTTGAGATCGTCCGGGGTCGGTTCCTTCTTCTCTGCTTTCGGCGCATATATTGCCCGCGCTTCTGCAAAGCAGTCATCCGCAGCACGCATCAGCTTTTCCGCCGCCGTGCGCAAGGATTTCACCGTGCCCGCGCGGATGACTTCTTCCGTTACGGCCTTGAAATCCCGCGGCACGAACCGCATCTGCTCAAGCTCCGTAAAGCGGTCGCGAACGCTTAATTTAAACACTTGCTTATTCAGCACACAGATCGTACCAAACAGGCAATTTAGCAGACCCGCGGCATATTTGCGGCTTTGCGCGAACGTTCTTTCGCGCATCAGCTTCGCAAATACGCGCTCCGCTTCGCCGAACATCGCCTCCGCGCGGTGCAGGTCGTCTTCCGTATACGGCGCTGTGAGGATGCTTTTCGCCTTTTCACGCAGCGCCTCAACCCGTTCCCTGTCCGCATTTTCCGGGCAATAGACGATTTTTGAATTGAGCAGCTTTGCAAGATACGGTATGGTGTAATTTGCTTCTTCTTCGAGCCATTCCCATTTCACGCCGTAAAAATCCATGCCGATGCCGTCGAGTATAAAGGTTACACAGGCTTTATAGCCGTCCTCGTTCCGCATTAAAACAAACAGGTCGAGGTCGGACGTTTCCGAGTATCGCCCCGTACAAAACGAGCCGTACATTGCAATTAACGCGACGGCGCTTTTGCATTCTTTTTCTGCTTTTTGAATCACGTCCCGAATCAATCGGTCGTTGCGCTGCATCAGCGCATTTCTGTTTTCTTCCGTCATGTTGGTTCTCCTGTCCTTATCAAACAAAATCGTTTCGGGCGCAAAATGCGGGACGGACACATTCTGCACCGCTTTTCATACATCAGCCGCAGTTTCAGTATATCAAAAGTGATGACAAGGCGCAATATTTTCTCTTAATCTGTGGAATATTTTATATAATTTGTCAATCCTGTTGTGCTTCTTTAAACCTTTCCAGCTCCGGCACGGCGTTCGCCATTTCGGCTTTGGCGTTTTCGCCTGTCAGGTGGTCTACGGCGTACAGCACCACGCCGTCTGCACCCGCTTCCTTTGCGCGGTCGATCTGCTTTGCGAGCGTGTCGGTCGTGTTGAGCCATGTGCCGTTGTCCGCATCCGTGCCCGCCTTATACACCGCAAGCCCGATATACAGTTTGATGCTCGGCAGGCGCTTTAATGCGCACCAATTTTGGAGCGCTGTTTCAAACGGCAGCGCTTCATTTTCAAAGCTGTAATAAAGCTGCGGGCAAACGTAATCGATATACCCCGCCTGCGCACACCACGTGTACACGTCAGCATTGATCATCTCGTTGTTTTCTAAATTGCCCTGCGGCGAAATGCCGAACTGCACATTTTCATTCGCTTCCTTCACGCAGCTGTATACGGCAGCGATGAGCGCGTTCACGTTCGCGGTGCGCCACTCGTGCAGCGTGAGCGGCTCTTCAGTTTCTTTTACATACGCCGCGTACTGCTCGGCGTCGATGCTTTCATCGTCCGTGGGGTAAAAATAGTCGTCAAAATGAATGCCGTCCACGTCGTATTTTTCGGCGATCTCCGCTGCGCCGTCCGCAATGCGGTTGCGAATATACGCGCTTGCGGGGTTATAATAAATGCCGCTATTGTACGCCATAAAATATTCCGGGTGATTTACATAATTTTGCATATAAAATCCATTTTCGTCAAGCTCCGGCGGAATTGTCGTGCTCGCAATGCGCAGCGGGTTGATCCACGCGTGAAACTGCATATTCTGCTCATGCGCGGCGTTTACCATGTATTCCATCGGGTCGTAGCCGGGGTCTTCCCCCTGCGTGCCCGTCAAAAGGTGCGACCACGACTCGTACTCCGAGGGATACAGGCTGTCCGCAAACGGCCGTACATGCACGAACACCGCATTTGCGCCGACGCTTTTCGCAGCCGCAAGCTTGGCATCAAAATTCTCCTTGAACGCTTCTTCGGTCTTCTCCGTCACATCGAGCGCCATGTACGGAATCCACACGCCGACAAGCGGTTCTTCTGCTTTTGCGTTCGTTTCTGCGGCGTTGCTATCCTCCTGCTCCGGCGCAGTGCTTGGGAATACGACTTCAACGGAGTTTTCCGCTGCACTCGGCTCTGCGTTTTTCTCCCGTCCCGCCGCGCTTTTCATCGCCAGAAATACGGCCGCAACCAAAATTAAAACCGCGATGACATAATGATACTTTTTAATTACGATCATACGCTTTTTCCTTTCTCTCTGCGTTCCCTTGACCGCCAAACGGATTTGCGGTAAGATAATCATAAGTATGAGACAAGCGAGGAAAATATGATGGATTTTAAATTGGATCCCGTGCAGTTCACACTGCTGACCTATTATTGCATCATCAATATCACAGCCGCAGTCCTGACCGTTACCGATAAGCGCCGCGCACAGAAAAAGCAGTGGCGTGTCCCGGAGCGCACGCTCCTTTTGCTCGGTGCGGCAGGCGGCGCACTCAGCGAATTTATCGCCATGCTGTGTATCCGCCACAAAACAAAACACCTGAAATTTGTGATCTCCATGCCCGTTTTCATCGTACTGCACATCGTCCTTTTCTATCGGATTTTTTTGCTTTGAGGGAGACTTTTATGAACACAAAATATAAAAATCTGCTGTTTGATGCCGATCAGACGCTCATCGATTTTGAAAAAGACATGCCGCTTGCATTTCAATATATGTACGAGCAATCGGGACTTGCAAAGCAAAAGCCATACAGCGCAGAGATTCTGCGCCTTTATAACGACTGCAACGAAAGTTGGTGGCGGCGTTTTGAGCAAAAGCTCTGCACCAAAGCGGAGCTGTACCGCAACCGTTTCGTCGATTTCTTCGAGGTCGCGGGGCTCACACCGGTCAGCATCGATTTTTTGCAAGACCTGTATGTCTCCGGCATAGCGAAAACCGGCACGCCGCTGCCGGGCGCTTTAGATATGCTACGTGCGCTTTCAGAGCGTTATGACCTCTACATCACCACAAACGGAAATCCGATCTCGCAGCCCGGTCGTCTCAAAAATTCCGGCGTCACGGCCTTTATGAAGGGCTGCTTTATTTCCGATGAGATCGGCGCGGCAAAGCCGGATAAAAAATATTTTGATTATGTCCTTGCGCACATACCGGGCGCGAGCACCGAAAACTGTCTCGTCATCGGCGATTCGCTTTCGGCGGATATCAAAGGCGCGCAGAACGCCGGTTTAGACAGCTTATGGTATAACCCTAATCGCAAAGCAAACACCCTTCCCATACCGCCCAACTTTGAAGCCGCAAGCTACGAAGATATCGTAAGAATTTTGCTGTAAGGAGCTTTTATGGAGAACCCCGACATCGACCGCCCGGCCGTGCACATCGGCTTCCCCTTTTTCGCGGCGCTGTTTGTCGCCTCTTTCTTCGGCGCGCCGTTTGCCGCCGTTTCGGCGGTTTTGCTGTTCGCCGCCGTTTTTCTGCTTTTGCTGTTTAAGCAGCATCGACAACGGCCGAATTTCGTGCTTTCCCTCATCGCTACCGCAGCCGCATTCGCGGTGTTTGCAGTTGCAATGAATCTATTCGTGCTGCCCACAGAGCGCTATGACGGCGGCACATATACCGTCACCGGAAACGTAGAGTCGTTCCTCACGAAAAGCAACGGGCGGTTCTATTACAAGCTGCATGTGACGCACATCGACGAGCCCGTACAGGATGTCGATTTTTCGGTACGCCTCTCCCACAGCGAGGCTTTCCCGGCAGAGATTGGCGACACGGTCACGTGCGAAGCGAAGTTCTTCGCGTTTGAAGACAGCCTCGGGCTCTCCCCGCGCACCTCGTGGCTTGCGGATAACATGGTCTTATCCGCCTATGTCACGGATTACGAATCCGTGCAGGTCACGCCTGCCGAAAAGCGCCCGTTCTCATATTATGTAAATCAAATCCGCACGCATTTTCACAATTTGATTTTGGAAAACTCCCCCAAAACTGAAGGCTCTGTGCTTTCCGCCATGCTGCTCGGCCTGCGGGACGATATGGAAACCGAGCTTGTCTCCGCCTACAAAAAGGCCGGTGCTTCGCACATTTTGGCCATATCCGGCATGCACATGGCAATCTTAACGCAGTTCACCCTCGGTTTTCTGGGTCTGCTCGGGCTGAAACGCCGCCCAGCCGCGCTCGTTTCCGCGGTGTTTACGCTGCTTTTTATGTTCGTCTCGGGGCTTTCGGCCTCTGTGGTGCGCAGCGGCATTATGCAGCTCATTTTGCTTTTCGGCATTCTTCTCGGTCGCCAGGCGGAACCGCTCAACTCCCTTGCGGTCGCCGTTTTGACCATGTGCTTATTAAACCCGTTCTGCGCGGGCGATGTCTCCCTGTTGTTCTCGTTTTCGGCGACGCTCGGCATCATCCTGCTTGCGCCGCGCATCACAAAAGCAGTCACGAAAAATATTCGCAAGCCGCAGCGGAAAGCGCAACTTGCAAAGCTTGTTTCCGCATTTTCCGTCTCGCTTTCGGCGGTGCTTTTCACTGCGCCGCTGCAGCTTTATTTATACGGCACGGTGCAATTCGTTTCGGTGCTCACATCACTTTTGGTGTTGGAGATTTCCGCGTGGCTGCTGCGGTTCGGGCTCATCGCCGCCTTGCTGCTCGCCGTCCCCGTCCTCTCCCCGTGCGCCGCGCCGTTCGTGTTTTTAAGCGGCATTTGCGTGAAAGCGCAGAATTTCATCATCACGCTTATCGCAGAGCACATTCCCGGTACGCTGCGTATCTCCGGCAAATATCTGCCCGTAACCGTCGTGATCTGCGTCCTTTTCTTCACGCTTTCCATGCTTCTCTACCGCCGCAAAAATAAAGCGCTGCCATGCGTTTTAGCGGTGTGCATCCTGCTTTGCGGCATGGGTGCAAACGCGCTTTTGAACCAAAGCGCCGCACGCCTTGTCGTTTTCCGCACCGATTACGCCGCCTGCACGGCGGTTATCACAAACACCTCCGCCGCGGTGCTCGGGTGCAGCGGAAATGCCGCTTCCGTTGAGACCGCCCTGCGCGCGAACGGTGCGGAGCAGATCACCCTTTTACACGTGCAGCCTGATGAAAAAAGCATCCGCTGCGCCGAAAAGCTTGCACAGCTTTTCGAGGTCAAGCAGATTCTCGTGCCGGACACCGTATATTACCCTGCAGAAAACGCTGCGTTTTACGATTACAGTTATGTCGGCGTGCTTCCCTCCGGCAGCTTCACGGTCACGGACGGCGGCGAGACCATCACGGTCACCGTAAACGGCACGGAAATTTGCCTTGAAACGAAACGCAGCACGTCGCTTCCCCACGACACAGATATTTTGGTGACAGAAAAACCGCAAAGTGCGGTCTCTGCCCCGTTTACGATTTTAAAAACAAATGGTATAATAGAGGATACCGAAGCTTCGCTTTCGCCCGGCGCATACCTCTTTATGACGGAGCACGAAAGCATCCGGCTCGATTTTGACGAGCGCGGCACGTACACGGTATACGGCGGCTAAGCCGCAACGAAAGGAAAACACTATGCCCGAGATCACGGAAACCAAACTCAAGGAGCAGATTGCAAAAGAGCAAATCGGCAGCCTTTACTTTTTGTACGGCGACGAAAAGCTGCTCGTGCGCCGCAATTTAAATCGCCTGTTAAAAAAACTGGACGGCAACTTCCCGGAATTCAACTTTCAGGAATTCCCGCACGACGCGCCCGTAGACAGCATTGCGGACGCCGTTGTCGCCATGCCGTTTATGGCAGAGCGCAAGTGCGTCACGGTCTCCGACCTCAACGTGGAAGCCATGAACACCGCGGAGCTCGATAAGCTCTATGAATTACTCGATACTATTCCTGAAACGACCGTGCTTATTCTTTATCTGCCCACGCTCGAGATCGACCCGAAAAAGAGCGCAAAGTGGCGCACGTTTTTAAAGAAGCTCGACACGCGCGGCTTTTCCCTGCCCTCGCTGCGCCTGAAAGACAACGAGCTTGAAAAATACGTCTGCCGCGAGGCCGAAAAGGCAAACTGCCTGCTTTCCCGCAAGCTTGCCGAGCGCATCGTGCAGTACGTCGGCAACGATTTAAACGCCCTCACAAACGAAGTGACAAAGCTCTGCGCCTTTGCGGGCGGCGGCGAGATCACCGCCGAGCAGGTGGAAAAAACGGTCACGAAAAACATGGAAACAACCGTGTTTCTCTTGAGCAACGCTCTCGTGCGCGGCGATTACAGCAAAGCGTATGCGCTGCTTGATCTACTGATAGCCCAGCGCGAAGAACCGTACACGATTTTGGCCGTTTTAAGCAGCGCTTATATCGACATGTACCGCGTGCGCGCCGCGATTGAAGCGGGCAAAACGTCCATGGCGCCGACGGAATACGGCGATTACCGCGGCCGCGATTTCAGATTAAAATATGCCGAGCGCGACGTGCGCGACCTTTCCATCGAAATGCTGCGTGAATGCCTTTCGCTTTTACTCAACTGCGATCTTTCCATCAAGCTTTCGGGTGGCGAAAACATGGACAGAATCGCACTCGAAAAGCTTTTTGCCCAGCTTTTGTACGTCGCGCACCGCGGCAGCGTGGCCTAAAGGAGCTCTTATGATCCACATGAACGAAGCCCTCATCGTCGAGGGCCGGTATGACAAAAGCAAGCTTTCCGCGCTGACCGACGCTATCATCGTCACAACGAACGGCTTTGGCATCTACAAGGATGCTAAAAAGCGCGATTTCATCCGCAAGCTCGCCAAAGAGCGCGGCATCGTCATTTTGACGGACAGTGACAACGCCGGTCGGCAGATCCGCGCGTATATCACGTCTTTCGTGCCGTCAAATCAAATTCGCCACGCGTATATCCCGGATATTTACGGCAAAGAAAAGCGCAAAGCGGCGCCTTCCAAAGAGGGCAAACTCGGCGTGGAGGGCATTTCCTCGGAAATTTTACTGGAAATTTTAAAAGAAGCCGGCGCTTCCGTTGAGGGCAGCACAACCGATTTTCAACCCCTGACCCCGGCAGACCTCATGTCTCTCGGTCTCACCGGCGGCGTAAACAGCGCCACACTGCGCCAAGGTGTTTTGAAAGCACTTGATCTCCCCGAAAACCTCACGACCAAAATGCTCCTGCGCTGGGTGACGAGCGAAGAAAAAAAGGCGCAGCTTTTAGCCGCCGTAGAAAAAATCAAAAGCGGTGCTTGACAAACCGAAAAGCGCCGACTATAATAAGCACAATGGCTGTGAAAGAAAGAAGTACGCGTTTTCATCGGCACAGAGAGCCTGCGGGTGGTGTAAGCAGGTGCGAAAAAACGCCGAAATACATTCCGGAGCTGTCTTTTTGAACGGGTTCCCAGTAAAAAAGTCCGTGTGCGCACGTTACAGCGCAAGGGTATGTTTGTACCCGTTGAGGTTTCAGGTGTGAGCCTGAAATAAACTGAGGTGGTACCGCGAACCACAAAACGAAACGTGTTCGCCCTCATAGATCAAGTGAGGGTGTTTTTTTATATTCAAAATTCCCCTCCTTGAAGATCAAGGGGGCTTTTTTATTGCCCCAAAAGCCCAAAACCTGAAAATCGAAAGGAACGAAACAACATGGGTATTTACGAAGAATTGCAGGCCCGCGGCCTCATTGCACAGGTCACGGACGAAGAGCGCATCCGCAACCTTATCAACAACGGCGAAGCCACGTTCTACATCGGCTTTGACTGCACCGCAGACAGCCTTACGGCCGGTCACTTCATGGCGCTGACCTTAATGAAGCGCCTGCAGATGGCGGGCAACAAGCCGATTGCCCTCATCGGCGGCGGCACCACGATGATCGGCGACCCGAGCGGCCGCACCGACATGCGCAAGATGCTCACGATGGAAGACATCGAGCACAACGCCGCCTGCTTCAAGCGCCAGATGGAAAACTTCATCGATTTCTCCGATGGCAAGGCTCTCATGGTCAATAATGCCGATTGGCTCTTAAAGCTCAATTACGTCGAGCTCCTGCGTGAAGTGGGCGCATGCTTCTCTGTCAACAACATGCTGCGCGCCGAGTGCTATAAGCAGCGCATGGAAAAGGGTCTCTCTTTCCTTGAGTTCAACTACATGATCATGCAAAGCTACGACTTCTACGCCTTGTTCCAGAAGTACGGCTGCAATTTACAGTTCGGCGGTGACGACCAGTGGAGCAACATGCTCGGCGGCACGGAGCTCATCCGCAGAAAGCTCGGCAAAGACGCCGCAGCCATGACCATCACCCTGCTCACCGATTCTCAGGGCAAGAAGATGGGCAAAACCGCCGGCAACGCCGTGTGGCTTGACCCGAACAAAACTTCCCCGTTCGATTTCTACCAGTACTGGAGAAACGTAGACGACAGCGACGTTTTGAAGTGCATCAAGATGCTGACGTTCCTGCCGCTTGACGAGATTGAAAAGATGGAAAGCTGGGAAGGCAGCCAGCTGAACCGCGCAAAGGAGATTCTCGCATTTGAGCTCACCCAGATGGTACATGGCGCTGAGGAAGCCCGGAAGGCACAGGAAGCCGCACGCGCACTGTTCGGCAGCGGCGTAAACTCCGAGAACATGCCGACCACCGAGATCACCGCAGCCGACCTCACCGACGGCGCAATCAACATTCTCGACCTCATGCAGAAAGCCGGCCTCATCGCATCTAAGGGCGAGGGCCGCCGCCTCGTGCAGCAGGGCGGCGTTTCCGTCGACGACGTAAAGGTCACCGATATCGCCAAAACCTGCACCGCAGCCGACTTTGAAAAAGGCCATGTCATCATCAAAAAAGGCAAAAAGGTCTTCCATAAGGTCGTTTTGAAGTAAGTAAAAAAGTATAGCAAAAGGCATACGCTCCGTTTTCAGGAACGTATGCCTTTTTTGTTTACACCGTCACATACGGCAGCAGTTTCTCAAGCAGCTTTTCGCCGATGCCTTTTACATTCGTGAGCTCGCGCACATCTTTGTATCCACCGTTTGCTTCGCGGTATTCGATGATTCTGTCGGCGAGTACTTCTCCGATGCCGTTCAGGCCAATCAACTCTTCCTTCGACGCGGTGTTGATGTTGACTTTTTCTTCGCTTAAAGCGGATGCAGCCGGCGCGCTCGATGCTGCTTCGCTTTGCCCTGTCGATGTCACTCTGTACGGTTCAAGCGGTGTATTCTCAAAGGAAACGCAGAACAGCACCGCCGCACACGCCATTAAAAACAGCGCGAACAGTAAAATTGTCCGTTGACTTCCCGCGCGCACAAGCGCTCCCCCTTACTCGTCCTCCGCGTGCAGCGTCTTCACAAAATCCGTAAAATATGGCGGCAGCGGCGCTTCAAACTCCATATATTCACCCGTGCGCGGGTGGATGAACCCGATGAGTCCCGCGTGCAGGCACTGCCCATGCAGCTGCGTGATGACTTTTTTCGGTCCGTAGACCGGGTCGCCCGCGACAGGATGCCCGATATACGCCATGTGCACACGGATCTGGTGCGTGCGTCCGGTCTCAAGGCGCAGGCGCAGCTGCGTAAATCCCGTAAAATTTTTTGTGACAAAATAGTGCGTCACGGCGTTTCTCGCGTTCGGCGTGTTTTGTACCGCCATGCGCTTTCTATCCTGCGGATGACGTGCGATGGGCGCATCCACCGTGCCGTCCTCGCGAATTTTCCCGTACACCACGGCGCGGTATTCGCGCGTAAAGCTGTGCGCCTTGATCTGCTCCGCCAAGTGCCGGTGCGCGGTGTCGTTCTTCGCGACGATGAGCAGCCCGCTTGTGTCCTTGTCAATGCGGTGCACAATGCCCGGGCGAATCACGCCGTTGATGCCCGAAAGCGAATCGCCGCAGTGGTACAGCAGCGCGTTCACAAGTGTGCCGTCATAATTGCCCGCTGCCGGGTGCACCACCATACCCTTCGGCTTGTTCACCACAAGTAGGTCGTCATCTTCATATACGATGTCAAGCGGAATGTTCTCCGCCTTCACGTCGAGCGGACGCGCTTCGGGGATCTCCACGCACAAAACGCTCCCCGGCGCAAGCTTCGTGCTTTTCTGCACAATCTTATTATCGCAGGTCACGTGCCCGTCGCGGATCAAATTCTGCACCGCAGAGCGGGAAAGCTCCGGCAGCGCCTCCGCAATCAGTTTATCGGCGCGCCAGCCCGCCGCTGTGACCTCAATCTCATGCAGCTCCGCCATACTTATTTCCCGACCCCGTCGGCAGTCGTTTCCATCGGCTCGTTCTCTTTTTTATCTGCCGCTTCTTTTTTGTCTTTAAAGAATAAGTACCACACGGCAAACAAAATCGCACCGACCACCACGCAGCAGTCTGCAAAGTTGAACACATACGGAAAAAACAGCACATGGATGTAATCGACCACATAACCGAAAATAAAACGGTCAATGAGGTTCCCAATGCCGCCCGCGATGATGAGCACGCACGACGTGCGCGACATCCATGTGTGGTGCTTATAGCGGAACAAAAGCACGAGCAACGCTGCCATAAGCCCTATCGTCAGTATGATCAAAAGCCACGAAAGCCCGGCAAAAAAGCCGAATGCCGCGCCGTTGTTTTCAAGGTAACGGAACTCCAAAAGGCCCGGAATGCACGTCACGCTGCCGATGGGCTTTAAGTTTGTGATAACCGTCATTTTTATAAACTGATCGACAGCTGTCAGCACGGCGATCAGCAAAAGAATGAGAATGGACAAAAGAAATATCCCCTTATAACCCGAAAAAGGCGCAAGCCGGGCAAAACCGGTTTGCACCTTGGTTCGGTTCAATTATTCAACAGCACGGCGTCATTAAGCACGTACCGTTTAAAACAAATTCAATGTGTCCGAAATTATTCGGAAAGTGCTTTTGCGCAGCGCTCGCACAGATCCACGTATGCCGGGTTTTTGCCGACCGTGGAGGAATATGTCCAGCAGCGCATGCACTTGCAGCCTTCTGCCTTATCGACCTGCACGGAGAGGCCCAGTGCATCGTCGGAAAGTGTGCCGCCCTCGCCGTCCACGATCTCGACCTGAGATACGATGAACACGGTTGCAAGCTCGTCTTCCACAGACTTGAGGAACGCATACAGCTCGCCGGTGCAGAACAGCGTGACCTTTGCATCGAGCGATGCACCAATCGTCTTCTCTGCACGTGCGTTTTCAAGCGCCTTCTTCACAACATCGCGGATTGCATGGATTCTATCCCAGCGTGCGATGAATTCTTCCGTCACGTCGATGCCGTACTTTTCGCTCGTCGGCTTCGGCATCTCGTTGTAAACAACGTGGCGTGCATCGCAATCGGAAGCGTGCGGCATGCTCTGCCAGATTTCGTCGGAGGTGAACGCCAAGATCGGCGCGACCAGACGGGTCATCGCATCGAGGATGATATACATCGCAGTCTGCGCGGCGCGGCGTGCAGCGGAGTTCTTCTTCTCGGTGTACAGACGATCCTTGATGACGTCGAGATAGAAGTTCGACATATCCACAACGCAGAAGTTATGGATGGCGTGGTAAGCCTGGTGGAACTCGAAGGACTCATAGCCCTCGCGCACCTTCACCATCAGCCGATCCAAACGGTTCAGCGCCCACTTATCGATGGAAAGCATCTCAGAGACCTCTACACTGTCGGTATCCGGATTAAAATCGGAAAGGTTGCCGAGCATATAGCGCGCCGTGTTGCGGATCTTTCTGTATGCGTCGGAAAGCTGTTTGAGGATTTCCGGGGAGATGCGGATATCGGCATGGTAGTCGGAAGAAGCGACCCACAGACGCAGGATATCTGCGCCGTACTTATCCACAATCTCCTGCGGCAGAATGCCGTTGCCGAGGGACTTACTCATCTTTCTGCCCTGACCGTCCACAACCCAGCCGTGTGTGACGACAGCCTTGTACGGCGCTTTGCCGCGCCATGCAATGGACGTGAGCAGTGAAGACTGGAACCAGCCGCGGTACTGGTCTGCACCCTCAAGGTACAGGTCAGCCGGCCAATGGAGATAATCGCGTGTATCGCAAACGGCAGCATGGGTCACGCCAGAATCAAACCAAACGTCCATGATGTCGCGCTCTTTTGTAAAGGAGGTGCAGCCGCACTTCTTGCACTTTGTGCCTGCGGGCAGAATTTCTTCCGCTTCCTTGATGTACCAAGCATCGGAGCCCTCTGCGCGGAACAGCTCGGAAACTGCGTGCATCGCGTCCTTCTCGATGAGCGGCTCGCCGCAGTCCTTGCAGTAGAAAATCGGAATCGGCACACCCCAGCGACGCTGACGGGAGATACACCAGTCGTTGCGGTCACGGACCATGGAGGAAATGCGGTCTTCGCCCCAGCCCGGGATCCACTTTACGCCCTTGATGGCTTCAATCGCCTGATCCTTGATAGCGTCCACGGAGCAGAACCACTGCTCGGTCGCACGGAACAGAACCGGCTTCTTGCAGCGCCAGCAGTGCGGATACTGGTGGATGATCTTCTGTAAAGCGAACAGTGCGCCTGTATCCTCAAGGTGCTGTGCAATCGCCTTGTTCGCTTCCTCGGTCGTCAGGCCTGCAAACTGACCCGCTTCCTCGGTCATCTTGCCATGGCTGTCCACCGGCACAACGATCGGAATTTCGGGATAGTGATTGTGGCAGACATCATAGTCTTCGACGCCGTGGCCCGGAGCCGTGTGAACGCAGCCGGTACCGCTTTCCAACGTAACGTGGTCGCCCACAATGACGAGAGATGTGCGGTCGATGAACGGGTGCGCCGTCTTCATATACTCAAGGTCGCTGCCCTTTAAGGTGCCAAGGATCTCGTAATCGGTCTTGCCCGCCGCCTGCATGGCAGATTCGGTCAGGGCCGTTGCCATCACATAGTATTCGTCGCCGGACTTTACAAGTGCATATTCAAATTCCGGGCCGACGCAAATCGCGACGTTCGCGGGGAGCGTCCAGGTCGTCGTCGTCCAGATTACAAAGTAGGTCTTACTCAGGTCTGCGCCCATCGGGGTCAAAAGGCCCTTGTCGTCCGTCACGCGGAACTTCACATAGATGGAGTGGCAGGGATCCTCTGCGTATTCAATCTCGGCTTCCGCCAGTGCAGTCTCGCACTCCGGGCACCAGTAAACCGGCTTTAAGCCCTTATAGATGAGGCCCTTCGTCGCCATTTCGGAGAAGATCTCGATCTGCTTTGCTTCAAATTCCTTGCGCAGGGTGACATACGGGTTGTCCCATTCACCGATGCCGCCAAGACGCTTGAAGGAGTTGCGCTGCTCATCGAGGTAGCCGAGGGCAAACTCGCGGCAGAGCTTGCGCAGCTCGATGTCGGAGATTGCAGTGGAATTCGAAACGCCCGCTTTCTTTCTGGCCTTCAGCTCGGTCGGCAAGCCGTGAGTATCCCAACCAGGAACGTACGGTGCCTTAAAGCCGGACATATTCTTGTAGCGAACGATAAAGTCCTTCAGCGTCTTATTCAGCGCCGTGCCGAGGTGGATATCGCCGTTTGCATACGGAGGGCCGTCGTGCAGAACATAAAGCGGCTTACCGTCGTTCTTTTCGAGAACGGTCTCGTAAACCTTGTCTTCATACCACTTTTCGAGCATTACCGGCTCGCGCTTCGGTAGGCCGGCCTGCATGGCAAAGTCGGTCTTTGGGAGGTTCAATGTGCTTTTGTAATCCATATATTGATCCGTGCCTTTCTGCTGGTTTTATCTTCTCTTAAATTTACCCTTTTTCTTGTCGCCTTCGTCTTCAACGCCGAACTCCAGCGTGCTGAAAAGGGCATCCTTTTCTTTCTGCAAAGATTCCGGGATGTCGGCGTAAGCGTTCAGATCAAGGCCGATGCCGCTGAACTGCTCCTTAATGTAGGAGTCCTTATCGTAAACAGGCTGCGGCTGTACCGGCGCCGGTGCGGGGATCGGCTCCGGTACAGGTGCGGGAGCGGGCTTCGGCTCTGCGGGGGCCGGTGCGGGTTTCTCTTCGACCTGCTGTGCTGCAGGCACCGGGATTTCTTCTTCCGGCTCCTCAATCACTTCGGGCTCGGTGTATACCGGCGTCGGTTCCTCGGCGGGCGCTTTTTCCTCCTGCTCTTCCTCCGGCAAGTCAAACGTCGGAATCTTCTCAATCACGGCAAGGTGTTCTTTATAGATGCCGTAGAGCGATGCGCGGAAGTTTGTCACCTCGCGCTTCATGTTCTCCAGCTCTTTCTCTTTTGCGGCGATCTGCTTTTCATAGGACTTCACAAGCGTTTCGGAGCGGCCCTTCGCATCTTTTACAAGAGCGTCAGCCTTCGCGTTTGCGTCGTTCACAATCTTCTCAGCCTTCGCCTTTGCCTCACGGATGGAAGCATTGCCAAGGCGCTGTGCGCTGAGGATTGCGTCCTTAATACCGTCTTCCTCTGCACGGTAAGACTCAATTTTTGCAGCCAAAATAGAAAGCTTCTCCTGCAGTTCGGCGTTTTTCGCCTGTAACTGCTGCACAGCGGCGGAATCATCCGTCTTGCGCGTTTTAATCTCTGCGTTTTCCTTTGTGAGCGCCGTTACGGTCTCCAAAACTTCATCAATAAACTGATCGACATCATCAGAATTGTAACCGGAAAAATTTGATTTTCTGAAGCTGACTTCATTGATGTCTTTAATCGATAACATGTGTGTAAGCCTCCTATATGTATTTTCTGCATTTCACAGATAAACGGCCCTTTTTCGTGACCGGGCCGAGCATATCAACAATAAATCGCCCGCAGCGGCGTATGGAGATGATGTCTCCTTCATTTACACGGTGCGAAACGGAATCCGTCTCCCTATGGTTGACGGAAACCAGACCCGCGTGCACCATCTGCGCGGCTTTTTCCCTGCCGGTGCCCGCCAAAAAGGCAACCAAGCAGTCTAAGCGTTCCGAAGCGACTACGCCGCCCATCGGCTGAAAGCTGTGCGCCTGCGGCAGCGGATCTGTAAAGCCCTTTGTAATCTGCACCCCCACCCGACCGATCTTATCGATCTGCGAAAGAAAGTGCGGCGCAAGCTCTGTTTTCACAAACAACACGGCGCGCCCTTCTTCGGCCAGAATATCGCCGAGCGATGCACGCACCACGCCCTGTGCCAGAAATGAGCCCATAAAATCGCGGTGTGAAAGCGCATCCTGCCGGCGAAACTTCACCGTGAGCCCCGTCACCGGGAACTCCTCATCTAAGGGCTCCATATAATCCGGAAACACGCCCAAAACCGTTCGCTCCGCTTCGGGAAAGCCACCGAAAAATCGGTAATTTCCCGCATGTGCACGGCGCAAATATTCTTCTGCGTACGCGCGCTCGGAAAGATCCAAAAAGCCCAAAAACGCCGGCCGTTTTTCGCCAAGGCGCAGGCAATCTTCTATTTTCGCTTCAAAAAGCTTGTCTTCCTGTGCGGCCATATCAGAACGTTACGCCGTTCTGTGCAAGATCATCGCGAATCTCCGCACCGCTCAGGCTCACGCCCGCAGGCGTGAAAATATACGTCTTCGCGGCGATGGGTCTCACCTCGCCGTGGTTCGCGTAAGAAGCGCCGCTGAGGAACGCCAGAATATAGCGCGCCTCGCCCGCGTTCGTCTCTTCAAAATTCACAACGACCGTATGGCCCTGGTTGATCTCATCCGCAATGCTATTTGTGTCGTCACGGAAAGAGTTCGGCTTAAACACAACCACCTGTGCGCCTGCGCGTGCGTGGTTAATGTTCACAACGCGGTTCGAGCTTGAAGAGGAGAACGAACGGCGTGCGGAAGGCTGCTCCTCACGGCTGTCTGCCGTGGGCTCCGTGGCCTCGTCCTCGTAGTATTCATCATACTCGTCATCGGGCGGGTTCCACATTTTCTGAAGCTTCTCTACAATGCCTGCCATATATTATACCTCCATTTTCTGCATAACAGGGTCGGTCAGCGCGTATAGTCGCGCGGGCCGAAAAGCGAAGAGCCGATACGCACCATAGTGGCGCCGCACTCGATGGCCTCCGCGTAATCGGAAGACATACCCATCGAAAGGCAATTCATAAATACATTATCTATTTTTTTGGCGCGGATGTCAATAAAAGATTGATGCATTTGGGAAAAATAATTGCATAGCGCGGATTTTTCCGCACAAATTGGTGGAATTGCCATCAATCCGTTCACCTGAATGCCCGGCAGCACGGCAATTTCTTCCAATAACTCGGGCAGCGCAGCTTTTTCGATGCCGCCCTTGCTTTCTTCCCCGCCGATATTCACTTCAATGAGCACCGGCATTTTGCGGCCTATTTTCTCCGCAAGGCGGGAAATTTCCTTTGCAAGCTTTACGGAATCCACCGACTGGATGCAGTCGACCTTATCGATGATATATTTCACCTTGTTCGTCTGCAAGCGCCCGATGATCTGGCCGGAAACGCCCTTGTCCCAATCGATCTTTTCATATTTGTCCATGAATTCCTGCACGCGGTTTTCGCCGATGAAGCGCAGGCCGCAGCCGATGGCGTAGTTGATGACCTCCGCCGGCACGGTCTTCGTCGCCGCAAGAAACGTGATGTCCTCGGGCTTTCTGCCGGAGCGCACCGCTGCCTCCGCAATGCGGTTCGTAATGATCTTATAGCTTTCCTCTACGTCCCTAAAACGCTCCTCAAAGCATTTTTCCGTCATAAAGATCCGTCCCTTCCACAATGACTTCATCGTAAAGCTGTATCGTTCTCGAGGTGACGAGCTGCTCTTTTTCCGAGGAGGAAAGGTTCAGCTTGCACACGGCATAGCCGTCGATCGTCGCATCGGAGAATACCTGTACAAAGCGCACGCGGCTGCCGGACTTGATGTAAACACCCTTCACGTTCTGTTCCACATGCTCCGTCACATTGCCGTCCGTGTCCGTATCCGTCACGGTCACATCCGCAAAGTGGATGGCCTTTTCGTTCACGAGCACACCGGCATACGACTGTAAATCGATGCGCAGCGGCTCTTTGCGCGCGGCGGCAAGGTCTGTGTTCATGTAAGAGCACTTCAAAATGACCACTGCGTCCCCGCTTGCTTCGTCCCTATTGATCTTCACGACCTCGGCCGGGATTGTCTCCGCCGTCGCAAACGGCATCTCCACCTTCACATTCGTCGTGCGGTCAAGCCGCACAAGGTCGTTTTCATCGATTATGCACGCAATGTACCAGTTGAATTCCTTTGCCACCTTGCCGATGACCGTGCTGTCCGCATTGCTGCCCGCTTCGCCTTCTTCCAGCGCACGCACATCGCTTACGGTCAGCTGCTCCACATCGTCGGTGTCCACCGCGTTTTCGTAGCCGTCCACCGTATGGATAAAATAACCGGAAGCCGGCGACGTTACCGTGCCGGTGCTTGAAGAGGTCGTCGTCTCCAGCGTTGCACGCTCCGATTTCAAATTCTCAATGTGCGCCACATAGCTCGCGGAATCCTCCGCGCCCGTCACGATCTGCTTTTGGCCCATTAAGAGGTACAGGTCGTTTTTATCGTTCGAGATCGACGAAAACGCACCGGATTTCAAATCGGAAAGCAGCCCTGTGACCGTTTTATTGATCTGGCTGCCGATGTTCTTCGGGTTCGAGGACGCGACCTCCGTGGGGTTCTCCAGCACGGCTAGCCGCGTAAGCTCCTCGTCGATGCGCAGCATGCGGTTGTGTGCGGCGGCGTCCTCTTCCGCGGGGTACAGCTCTGCTACCGTGCCGCCGAACGCCGTTTTCTCTCCGTCGTCGAGCGTGTAGTTCAAAACACCGTCGTACCGCGAGTACACAAGCTCCTCATTGCGGATAATAAAGCCCGTGGTGTCGATGGATGCGGAAAGGTCGGCGTACATGGCCGTTTCCGTTTTAAATCCGGTGTATTGGCTTCTGTAAATCTGGTAGCCTACATATATCAAAAGCAAAATCGCCACGGCGATCGAACTGATTTTACGAAATAATGTGTTGCTTCCCATAGCGGGGCTTCCTTTCAGTCTTCAAAATGCGCGCGGGCTATGTCCTCTGCCGCGCTTATCAGGTCTGCCGGGGTATCAAAATCATCCGCAAAAAGCCACACGGCATCTTCCTCCCGACGGAACCACGTCAATTGGCGCTTGGCATAGCGCCGTGTTTCCCTTTTTATATTTTCCTTTGCTTCGTCTAAGGAGCACTGCCCCTCAAAATACGGGAACAACTCCTTGTAGCCGATGGCCTGCACGGAGGTCTGCCCCGGCGTGCCATACCGCTTAAAATAATCCTCGGCTTCTTTTAATAGGCCGTCTGCAAACATCTGCTCCACGCGCAGGTTGATACGCCCGTAAAGCGTCTCGCGGTCTCTGAAAGACAGCACCAACATTTTCCCGTCATACGGCGATTCCACCGCTTTCGAATCCTTCGCCTGCTTCGAGAACGGCTCGCCCGTCACCATGCAGTATTCAAGCGCGCGGATGACCCTACGCGTATTATTCGGATGGATACCCTCCGCCCCCTCGGGATCAAGCTCTTTTAGCCGCGCATAAAGCGGTTCAATGCCGTCTGCCGCAAATTCCGCTTCCAAATTACCGCGGATTTCATCGTCACGGCTGTTTTCCGTAAACGGCACCGCCTTTAAAAGCGAGCGCGCATATAAGCCCGTGCCACCGACAAGCAACACGTTTTTGCCACGCGCATGTATGTCTTCGATCACCTTTCCCGCAAGCGCCACATAGTCGCTCACGCTGAACGGCTCCGCGGGATCCTGAAAACCCATCAGGTGGTGCGGCACACCCTGCATCTCGTCCGCGGTCGGCTTTGCCGTGCCGATCTCCATGCCCCTATAAATCTGCATCGAGTCACACGAAACCACCTCCGCATGGAGCTTTTTCGCAAGCGTTACGGAAAGCGAGGTCTTGCCGGAGGCCGTCGGCCCGCACACCGCGAATACCTTGATTTTCTCTTGTACTTCCGTCATTCCGGCGCCCCCTTTTTTGTTTACATAACTTTATAATAACACAACTTTCGCCCGTGTTTGTGAGCAAACCATTAAACTCTGCCGAATTCTTTTTCCAGCGTTCGCTTTTTCAGCATCACGTAGATCGGTCTGCCGTGCGGGCAGTAGCGCACATCGGGGTTCGCTTCCAGCTCTTCCGCAAGTGCAATGAGCTCCTCTTTTTTCGAGGCGTTCCCACCCTTAATGGCTGCGCGGCACGCAATGTTGTGGTACAGCCAGTCCATGTGCTCCGTCGTCGCGTCGGTCTTGTTTTCTTCAAGGTATCCCGCCATTTCGAGCACGGAGTCCTTGATGTCCGCACCGTTCAAATTAAGCGGCGCGCTGCGCACCAAAACGGTACCGCTGCCGAAATCCTCCACGTCAAAGCCCGCCTGCTCAAAAACACTCAAATTCTGCAAAACCGCCGTGTACTCGTTTTTGTCCATCGTCACCGTCACGGGCACAAGCAACGTCTGCGCCATAGCAGCTTCTTCGCGCCGTTTGAGCTTTTCGTACAGCAGCCTCTCATGCGCTGCGTGCTTGTCGATAAACATCAGCGTCTGCGCGTCGTATTCAAGGATGATATACGTGTCAAACACCTCGCCGATCACCTTATGCGCCGTGCGGGACAAATCCCGCTCTGTCTCCGGCACAATGCATGTTGCCGGCTGTGCGTTGCTTTCCGGATTTTCCTGCATCGCTTCCGTCTGCACGGGTGTTTCCTCCCACGCCGGCGGCACGGGCTCCGTCTCGGGCGGCTGCGGTAAGGGCGGTTCTTCCGTTCTCACTTCCGGCTTTGTCACCGGCTGCGGCTCCGCCTCCAAAACGCGCTCGATCGACGTACGAACACTTTCAAGCTGCGGCTTTTCCTCCCACTCTGCGCTGTCCGAGAACGTATGCGGCATCGGCGGCATATCGACGGGCGGCTCATACGGCGCTTCCGCCTCTTTTTTGCTCGTGTTGATAACGGGCGCAGACTTCACGACCGGCGCAGGCATCGGCTTCACCGTCTCCGTTTTCGGCGGCGGATTCAGCACCATTTGCTGCGGCTTTACGACCACATCCGGCTTATACGGGTCGACGGGCCGCCTTGCGTGTTGTGTAAGGTCAACGGACTTCATATCGCGGCTCGCCGTCACGGCGGATTTCACCCCGTGGTACACCGCATCAAACACCGGACGCTCGTTCACAAAGCGCACCTCCAGCTTCGCCGGATGCACGTTCACGTCGACGACCGACGACGGCAGCTCGATGTGCAGCACGCACGCCGGGAATTTACCCACCATAATCGCGCCCTTGTACGCTTCCTCCAGCGCCACACACGCCGTGCGGCTGCGCACAAAACGCCCGTTGATGAAGAAATTCTGCATGCTGCGGTTCGGTCGGCTCGCAATCGGCGACGAGATATACCCGTGCACACGAATGCCGCCCAAGGTATAATCCACCGGCAGCAAAGCGCCGGAAAACTCCTTGCCGAACACCGCATAGATCGCCGAGCTCAGCTTACCGTCGCCCGGCGTGTGCAGCACTTCCTTGCCCTCGCGAATGAGACGGAACGAGATTTCCGGATGCGAAAGCGCAATTTTGTCCATCAGTCCCGCCACAGAGTTGCCCTCTGCGGTGTCTTTCTTCAGAAACTTCATACGCGCCGGCACGTTAAAAAACAGGTCGCGCGCCGTAATGGTCGTGCCAAGTGGGCAGCCCGCGTCTTCGATCTCCACGTTGCTGCCGCCCTCGGAGGAATAGTGCGTGCCGATTGAACTGTCCGCCGTGCGCGTGATGAGGTCAACGCGCGACACAGCCGAAATGGACGCCAGCGCCTCACCGCGGAAGCCGAGCGTCAAAATCGCGTCTAAGTCGTCCTTTTCGCGCACCTTGCTCGTTGCATGGCGCAGAAATGCCGTCGCCACGTCTTCGCGCGCAATGCCGCAGCCATTGTCCGTCACACGGATATACGTCACGCCGCCGCGGCGAATTTCCACCGTGACAATCGACGCGCCGGAGTCAATGGAGTTTTCCACAAGCTCCTTAATGACGGAAGACGGGCGCTCCACCACCTCACCGGCGGCGATCAGCTCCGCGACCTGCTTTTCCAAAACGTGAATTTTCGGCATTTTCTGCACCTTCCTTTCGCGTTAAATTTATTTCAGCATATTTGCAAGTTCAAACAAAATGTTCATGGATTCGATCGGCGTCAGCGTGTTGACGTCCAGACTTTTCAGGCGGTTTAAAACCTCCGTGTCCTTTGTCAGCATCGTCAGCTGTATCGGTTCCTCCTGCTGCACTTTCACGGCGTTTTTCGGTTTTTTCACCATCTCGCCGCTTTCAAGGCTCTTTAACACCTCTTTCGCACGCCGCACCACCTTGTCCGGCACGCCCGCGAGCTTCGCGACCTCAATACCGAAGCTGTCGTCCGCGCCGCCGCGCACGATACGCCGCAGGAACGTGATGTCGTCCCCGCGCTTTTTCACCGCAATACTGAAGTTCTGCACACCGGGCAAAAGGTCTTCCAGCTCCGTCAGCTCGTGGTAATGCGTCGCAAACAGCGTCTTCGCACCGCACAGCTTTTTGTCGTGTACGTATTCGATGACCGCCCGCGCAATGCTCATGCCGTCAAACGTCGAGGTGCCGCGGCCGATCTCATCTAAAATCAGCAAGCTGTCCTTCGTGGCGCTCTTCAAAATTTCCGCCACCTCGGCCATTTCCACCATGAACGTGGACTGCCCCGCCGCAAGGTCGTCAGAAGCGCCCACGCGCGTGTAGATGCCGTCCACAATGCCGATCTCCGCCGCGCTCGCCGGCACAAAGCAGCCGATCTGCGCCATGATGACAATGACCGCCACCTGCCGCATATATGTAGATTTACCCGCCATGTTCGGGCCCGTAATGATAGACACACGGTTCTGGTTCGGGTCCATCTCAAGATCGTTCGGCACAAACGGCGCGCTGCCCGTCAGCAGCGCCTCCACCACCGGGTGACGGCTATCCTTTAAATACAGCCTGCCGTTCGCCGTAATGGTCGGGCGCGTGTAGTCGTTCCGCATAGATACCGCCGCAAACGATGCCAAAACATCCAGCTCCGCAATCGCCTTCGCCGTCTCCTGCACGCGGGTCAGCTGCTCCGCAATCGTCCTGCGCACTTCTTCAAACAGCTTGCCCTCAAGTGCAATAGAACGGTCGTGCGCACCTAAGATGCGGTTTTCAAGCTCCTTTAATTCCTGCGTGATGTACCGCTCGCCGTTTGCAAGCGTCTGCTTGCGCACGTAGTGCTCCGGCGTCTTGTCCTTAAACGCGTTCGAAACTTCAAGGTAATACCCGAACACGCGGTTATATCCCACGCGCAGTTTCGGAATGCCCGTCGCTTCGCGCTCGCGCGCCTCCAGCTCGGCGATGAGCTGCTTGCCGTTCGTCATGTCACTTTTCACTTCGTCAAGCTCCGCGTTGAAGCCCTCGCGGATAATGCCGCCCTCACGGATCGTGTGCGGCGGCTCCTCCACAACGGCGCGGTCGATGAGCTCGCAAATATCGGAGAGCACATCCATGCGGCTGTCGATGTCGCGCAGCATCGTCGCTTTAAACGTCGCAGAAAGCGCTTTCAGCTGCGGCAAGCGCGTCAGCGCCGACCACAGCGCACGCAGGTCTTTGCCGTTTACAGAGCCGTATACCACGCGCGTCATAATGCGCTCCAGGTCAAAAATGCCCGTCAGCGCCTCGGTCACATCGTCTAAAAGCGGGCGGTTCTCAAACAACTCCTCCACCGCGTTTTGCCGCAGCGTAATGCCTGCCGGGCTCAAAAGCGGCTGCTCGAGCCATGTGCGGATAAGCCGCTTGCCCATCGCCGTTTTGGTCTTGTCAAGCACCCACAAAAGCGAGCCGCGGCGCTCCTTGCTGCGCATCGTCTCGAGTAATTCAAGGTTTCGGCGCGTGTTTAAATCAAGCCGCATCGTCTTCGCCTGCGAATATATGCGAATTTCCTCCATGCGCTCCAAACCCGTGATTTGTGTGCGGCTGAGATACTCGAGCAAAGCGCTCAGCGCCGCCGTGATCTCCGGGAAATTCAAAACGTCGGAGCGTTCCAAAACCTCGGGGTGAAACTGCGCCTTCACAGTTTCTTCCGCGTGCAGCGGTTCGTAAACCGCAAAATCCATGCACTCGAGTGACGCCGAAAGCTTATCGGAAATGAATTTCGCCACGTCCGTCAAATCGGTAAATTCCGGGTTGATGAGGATTTCGCGCGGCGTAAATCGCGACAGCGCGTCGATAACCGCGCGGGAGAGCGTCTCGCCCTTCTCCGCCGTCAGCGTCGTCGCCTCCAGTTCGCCCGTTGAAATATCTGCAAAGCAGATGCCCACCTTATCCCCCTGATAATACGCGGAGGCGATGTAGTTGTTCTTCGCCTCGTCGAGCATGCTGCTTTCCATAACGGTGCCGGGCGTGATGACGCGGATAACGCTGCGCTTTACGATGCCCTTTGCAAGCGCCGGATCTTCCATCTGCTCGCAGATGGCGACCTTGTAGCCCTTTGCCACAAGCCGCGCAATATACGTCTCCGCGCTGTGGAACGGCACGCCGCACATCGGCGCGCGCTCCTCCTGGCCGCAGTCACGGCCTGTCAGCGTCAGCTCCAGCTCACGCGACGCGATTTTCGCATCGTTAAAGAACATCTCGTAAAAGTCCCCAAGGCGAAAGAAAAGGAGCGTGTTCGGGTACTTTTCCTTCACTTCAAAGTACTGTTTCATCATCGGGGAATAATCAGCCATGCCCGGCCTCCATATCGTTAAGATTCAGTCAACAAGTGAATTACTGCCAAAGGCAGATTTTTGTAAAGTAGGTGCGCGAGATGCGCCGTCAGATTTTTCGTCATGAGCGTATACGCCTTGCGTAGTAAATTCCGCAGGCAGGCTGGCGCCTGTCAAGGACTTTACGACCGGTATGGCGGAAAAGATGCAAGCAGATCACGTGCAAACTTTGCAAAATTCTGCCTTAGTGGCAGCCACCGCCGCAGGTCGCACAGCTGCCGGTGCAGCCGCAGGCATCGGGATCGCAGCCATCCGGGTCCTGACCCTCCGCGCACATGGAAAGCACACCCGTCACGCGCTGCATCAGCGCATCAAACTCATTCTTTGCCGCCTGATACGCCGCCATGTGCTCGTTCTGCATCACTCTGCCGTAAATCTCGCGCAGTTCTTTGTTGTACTGCTCGATAAGCTCCTCGCTGCGGTCTTCCTTTCCCGCCTCGTTGTTGATGGCCATGCGCTTTAAGTTGAATTCGCCGATGGCGTTCTGCAAAGCTTCGTCCTCGTTGCACTGCTGCTCCGCAACGCTCATGTTGATGTAGGTCTGGTCCTGCTGCAAAGCGCGGCCGAGTTCTCTTGTCAGTTTCATGATATCCATAGTAATAGCTCCTTAAAATAAATTATAAATTTTATTGTATTTTGAAAAAGCAATGGGTCAAAACCCGTTTTGCTTAGTCTACACATTCGCCGCGCAAAATCCAGTTGCGCGCTTCGGTCACTTTTACATTTTTGAATTCGCCGATCCATTCGTCTTCGCCGGGGAATTCCACAATGATGCTGCTTGCGGTGCGACCGCTGAGCAAACCGTTTTTCTCGTTGCGCTCTTCAATGAGCACACGCTCCGTGCTGCCCACCATGGAAGCGCAGCGCTTTGCGGCAATCTCCTCCTGCGTCTTCAAAAGCTCCGAGAACCACTGCGTTTTCTCCTTGTACGTGACAGGGTCTTCCATTTCGGCGGCTCTCGTGCCGGGACGCGGCGAGAAAATAAACGTAAAGAGCGACGTGAACTCCACCTCACGGATGAGGCTCAGCGTCTCGCAGAACTCCTCATACGTCTCGCCCGGAAAGCCGACGATAATGTCGGAGGTCAGCGACAGATCCGGCATTTTCTCTTTCGCACAGCGGATGAGGTCAAGGTATTTTTCGCGGTCGTAGTGGCGGTTCATCGCCTTTAGCACACGGCTGCTGCCGGACTGGCACGGCAGGTGGATGTAGTGGCAGATGTGCCGGCTCTCCGCAATCGTGTCGAACAGCTCGTGCGTCGCGTCCTTCGGGTGCGAGGTCATAAAGCGCAAACGGTAGTCGCCGTCAATCGCGTCAATGCGGCGCAGTAGCTCCGAAAAATTCACTTTTTCCGGCAGGCCCTTGCCGTAGGAATTCACGTTCTGTCCAAGCAGCGTAATTTCTTTGTAGCCCTGCTCAATGAGCTCGCGGCACTCGGCGACGATGGCATCCGGGTGGCGGCTTTTTTCCCGGCCGCGCACATACGGCACAATGCAGTACGAGCAGAAATTGTCGCAGCCGTACATCACGGTCACCCACGCGCGTGTGTTGCCGTCGCGGCGCACCGGCAGACCTTCAATGATCTCTTTCGATTCATGCCCGCGCAAAAAAACGCGCTTCGAGTCGGTCACGGCGGTGTACATCATCTCCGGCAGTCGGTGGATGACGTGCGTGCCGAACACGATGTTCACAAACGGGAACGACGCCTTAATGCGCTCCGCCACACGCTCCTGTTCCATCATGCAGCCGCATACGGCAATGAGCAGCGACGGGTTGCGGCGTTTCACGTTTTTCAGCGCGCCGATGTTGCCGAACACGCGGTCTTCGGCGTGCTCGCGAATGGCGCAGGTGTTGAACAGAATAAAATCGGCTTCATCTTCATCTTCTGTGAATTCAAAGCCCATTTCAGAGAGCATACCCTTCATGCGTTCGCCGTCCGCCACATTCTGCTGGCAGCCATACGTGCGCACAAGCGCCTTCGGCGTGCCGTGCATCGCGCGCACCTGCATGATCGCCGCAACGTCCGCCGTGTATAGCTTCTGCTTTTGCAGCTCGTCTGCCGTAACGGTGATTTCTTTATCCTTCAAAAAACATTCTCCTTTATCGCACGCAGACAAGCTGTCTGCGGTAAGCTGTCATAATGATACAGAGTATACTATACCACAAATCGGCATGATTCGCAAGGCGAAATCCACCGTTTCCCAATATTTACAATTTCGCAACACGTATTTCCCGCAATACGCAAAAACGGCGGCTCTAAAAATCAAAGCCGCCGTTAAACTTATTCGATTGTCACTTTCGTGCCGCCCGCGCTGCGCACGGAGAGCACATAGCAGCTCTTTTTGCCAAACACGCTCTGCATCTCTGCCTTGAACGCGTCCAGCATATCGAGCGGCACATACGCCTGCACCGTGCCGGCAAAGCCGCCGCCATGCACGCGATACGCGCCCTTGCCACCGAGGATCTTCGCAATAAGTGCCAACGCGAGGGACAAGCCCTGCTCCTGCGGATTCACAACTGCGAACACATTCTGCAAATTCATCGCCGAGGAATGACCCGAGGCGATCACGCACTGCTTGAACGTCTCAAAGTCACCCGCTTTCAGCGCTGCCACTTCCTTATCCACCACGCGGTTGTCGTCGAAGAAGTGAATCGCACGCAAAATCGCGCGGTCGCCGACTTCTTTCCTGAGCTCTGGAATTCTCTTATAAAACTCCTCCTCGCTTACCTCGCGCAGCACTTCGCCGCCAAGCGCCTTCGCAACGCGCTTCATCTCCGCCGGAATGGCTGCGTATTCGCCGGTCAGGTCGGCATGGTTTCCGCCCGTATCGACGACGCACAGCGCATAGCCGTAACGGTCAAGGTCAAAATCGATCTTCTCAATCTTCGGCGCGGAAAGGTCTTTAAAGTCCATCGTCGTAAAGCCGCCCACACTCGCCGCCATCTGGTCGAGTAAGCCGGAGGGCTTGCCGAAGTACACGTTTTCGGCAAATTTTGAGATCTGTGCCGCCTCCACGGGGTCGATCGCGTCGCCATTATACAGGTGGCTTAAAATCGTCACCACAAGCACCTCAAACGCCGCGGAGCTTGAAAGGCCGGAGCCCTTTAAAACTCTTGAGGTCGTCACCGCGTCAAAGCCGCCCACTTCATAGCCGAGCGCCTTTAAGCGTGCGCACACGCCGCGGATGAGCGACGCCGAGCGCTCCTTTTCCGCTTCCTGCACGTTAAGGTCTGCCGTATCGACCGTGTCCATCGGGAACCCGACGGATTTCAGGCGGATCACGCCGTTCTCGGTCTTCTTCACCGCCGCAATAACGTCCAGATTCACAGCCGCCGCCAGCACCTTGCCGTTGTTGTGGTCGGTGTGGTTGCCGCCCACCTCGGTTCTGCCCGGCGCACTGAAATATGAAAGCGCATCAGCATCCCCGAACTCCTCCGCAAAGTAAGCGGAAAGCTCCTCATAACGCTTCTGCTGCTCGGTCGCTTCCGCGCCGTACAGTGTTTTTAAATCGATGACCATGTTGAAAAACCTCCCGGTTTATTTTTTGAGCATCTGTGTAAATTTTAATTTATGTACTTTAGATTCGATAAACGGGCGGAACTTTTCCAACGTTTCCTTTTCCATGTCTTCTTTTCTGAATACCATGGATTTGCCGTTATCAAAATACATGATGTAGTGTTGTCTGCTCTCGCCCACGTCGATCATGTGCTTGTAATCGACCTTGATGCGGTTGCCGTTTTTCATGTTGATGACGCTGTTCGTCATGAAAATAAGCGTCGTCTCCGTCAGGTGCATCACGGCAGGATTATTGTTGCGAATTTTAGAAAGCCAGCGCGTGCAGCGAATGACAACAATCAGCGTAATCGCCACATACATGATAAGCAGCGATAAAATGAAATTGCCCACGTAAAAATGCCCCGCGTTGAACGCAAAGAGGAACGAGAACACGAGCGGCACGATGATAAACGCCGGGATGAGCCACTTAAAGCGCCCAAGCGTAGAGTAATAAATGAATGCCTTGTAGTCGTCCTCGCCGATCTGGCTCGTCACGCGGAATTCTTCTTTTTCCGGCGCTTTCTTTTCTTCCGCCTTCTTCTCCTTGTCCTTCGGCGTTTCCTTTCCCGTCAGCTCACGGATATAGCGGTCAATGTCCTCATCGGTCTCCACGGCTTTTTCAAGCGCTTCGTCCGTTTTTCTTTCTTCTGCCATTATGCTTCGTTCCTTTCCGTGTTGTCCTCACCGTTTAAAAGCGTCAAAAACTCCGCTTCCGTCAATACGGGAATGCCCAGCGTCTGCGCCTTCGTAAGCTTGCTGCCGGCTTCTTCTCCCGCTACAACATAACTCGTCTTTTTCGAGACCGAGCCGCTCACCTTTCCGCCCGCCTTTTCAATCAGCGCCGCGGCCTCCGTGCGCTTCAAATTCGGCAGCGTACCCGTCAGCACAAACGTCTTGCCAAGGAATTTCGTGTCCGTCGTGACCGCTTCCGCCGTCATGTTCACGCCCGCCGCTTTTAGCCGGTCAATGAGCTCTATCGCCGAGTGTCTTCTGAAAAATGCGTAGACCTCCTGCGCCATAATGCCGCCAAAGCCGTCTATCGCCGCAATCTGCTCCTCGTCCGCCGCAATCAAAGCATCCATATTTCCGAACGCGCCCGCAAGCAGCTTTGCCGCCTTCGCGCCGATGTGCGGAATGCCGAGCGCAAACAGCAGCTTTGATAAATCGTTTTCTTTCGATTTTTGGATCGCCGCAACGAGGTTTTCCGCGCTCTTTTTGCCGAAACGATCAAGCGTTTCAAGCTCCTGTGCCGTAATGTCGTATAAATCAGCCGGCGAGTGCACCTGAAGCGCTGCGCTCAGCTGTTCCAGCGCCGCCGGTCCCAATCCGTCAATGTCCATCGCGTCGCGCGACGCAAAATGAATGAGGTTGCGCATCAGCTGTGCCGGGCACTGCGGATTCGTGCAGCGCGCTGCCGCTTCCCCCTCCACACGCGTGATAACTTCCCCGCACGAAGGGCACGTTTCCGGCAAACGGTACGGCACGGTATCCTCCGGGTTCGAGACCACGGAAACGACCTCCGGGATGATCTCGCCCGCCTTTCGGATAATGACGCGCGAGCCGATGCGGATATCCTTTTCCGTGATGAAATCCTGGTTGTGCAGCGTCGCGCGGCTGACCGTCGTACCGGCTAAGAACACCGGCTCAAACACGCCGGTCGGCGTCAAAACACCCGTGCGCCCTACAGCAACTTCTATGTCAAGGAGCGTCGTCTCTTTTTCCTCCGGCGGGTACTTGTACGCCTCCGCCCAGCGCGGGAACTTCGCCGTGCTTCCGAGTGCTTCGCGCTGAGAGAAGCTGTCCACTTTTACAACAGCGCCGTCAATCGGGTACGAGAACGTGCCGCGATCGTTGCCGATCTCGCGGATTTTCTCGATTACCGTCTCTATGTCGCCCGTGCGGCAATAAAGCGGCGACACCGTAAAGCCAAGCTCGTGCAAACGCTTCAATGCGTCCGCGTGCGTCGTGACGGTCTCACCCTCGATGACCTGAATGTTAAAAACAAAAATATCCAGCGTGCGCTGCGCCGTAATCTTCGGGTCTTTCTGTCGAAGCGACCCCGCCGCCGCATTGCGCGGGTTTTTAAACGGCTTTTCTTCCAAAAGCTCCTGCCGCTCGCACAGCCGCAAAAAGCTTTCATCCGACATATATACCTCGCCGCGCACCTCCAAAAACGGCAGCGGCTCTTTGAGCGTCTTCGGTACGGATTTGATCGTACCGATATTCAACGTCACGTCTTCGCCCGTAATGCCGTCGCCGCGCGTAGAGCCGCGCGTGTATACGCCGTTCACGTATTCCAGCGCCACGGAAAGGCCGTCGAATTTCGGCTCTACCACATACACCGGGTCGTCCACAACGGCGCGCACGCGGCGGTCAAAGTCGCGCAGCTCGTCTTCGGAAAACGAGTCGTGCAGGCTCTCCATCGGCACGGTGTGCGTCACTTCCGCAAATGTGTTGTACCCCGCTGCGCCCACGCGGTTCGTCGGCGAGTCCTCTGTTTTCAGCTCCGGGAACGCCGCTTCCAAATTTTCCAAGCGGCGGTACAGCATGTCGTACGCATAGTCGCTGATCTCCGGCGCGTCCTCGGTGTAGTATTTTTTATTGTGATACTCGATCTGTTCCCGCAGCGCGTCAATCTGCTGCCGGGCCTGTTCGTGCGTCATAAGTTAAAACTCCGTGTCATTTCAAGATATTTTGATACTTGTTAGTATCTTACCACAAAGCGCGCGAAAATCCAACGGCTATTCACAATTTTTTATCCTGCGCGCACCATGCCGTACTGCGGCACATCGCCCGCAAGCACCGCTTCATACACGGGGTATGCTGCCGTCACCGTCACAGGCTCCGCCCCGTCTCGCTCCGCCGTGAACAGCACCGCTTCAATATGCAGCACCGTTCGGTACGCCGTGCGGTTGATGCCCGCGCCCGTCAAGACGCTTTCAAACCGCACAGAAACGGCACTTTCCACCGAAAACCGCACGGGTATTTTCATCCCGCGCCCGTTCAAAAGCATCAGCCCCGTTAAATTTCCGAGCGGCACAAACGCCTTTGCCGTGCCATTCAAACTTTTCCGCAAAGCATCCGTCAGCTCCGCTTCCAGTACGCCGAGCGCATATGTAGAAAGCGCCGTCTCTGCCCCGTCCTTTTCGCAGACGGTCTGCGGCAGATACTCCGGCACCGTTTTCGCGATGCACTCTTGCGCGTGCGCCGTCAGTGCTGCCGTGCGCAGTTCCGCTTTCATCGCGGGCAGTCGCAGCTCGGCAAATACAAAAGCGAAAACGAGCAGCAAAAACGCCAACACGCGCCGTTTACGTCCGCGTTTATACCGTCTTCGGCGATACCGGTACATAAATCATCAGTCCTTTCCGATACGCCAGTATACGCCGAAAAGGACTGATCGTGCCTGTCTTATATTTTGTCTGCCTTTAAAAGCTTTTTCGCTTCCTGCATCACGTGCGCCGCAGGCAGACCGAAAATGTTGTTGTAGTCGCCCTCAATACTCTCTACGAACAGCGCCGCCGGGCCCTGAATGCCGTAGCCGCCGGCCTTGCCCATCGGCTCGCCGCTCTGCACGTAAGCCGCGATTTCGCTTTCTGTCAGGGGATAGAACTTTACCTTCGTCTCCTGACTGAACGAAACGCGCTCGCCGTGATACGCCATGCACACGCCGGTAAACACCGTGTGCACATGCCCGGAAAGCAGGTGCATAAAACGGTCTGCGTCCGCTAAGTCTTTCGGTTTGCCGAGAATTTCGCCGTCGATGTACACCACCGTGTCCGCCGCGATTACAAGATCGCCACTTTCGCACTTCGGCAAAACCGCTTCCAGCTTGCGGCGGGAAAGCTCCTTTACAAGCGCGTCCGGCGCCTTCGGCCCGTTCGATTCATCGGCATTCGAGACGATCACCGTAAACTCGATGCCCGCGCGTTCCAGAATCTCCTTGCGGTTCACGGAGGACGAGGCTAAAACGAAGCGTGCCATCAGCCGTTGTAGCCGTTCGGGTTCTGCGTCTGCCAGCGCCAGGAGTCCGCACACATGTCGTCCAGCGTCTTCTGCGCCTTCCAGCCGAGCTCCTCATACGCCTTCGTGCAGTCTGCGTAGCACTCCGGGATGTCGCCCGCGCGGCGCGGCTTGATCTCATACGGAATCTTGTGGCCGACGCACTTTTCAAACGCGTGCACAATGTCAAGCACAGAGTAACCCACACCGGTGCCGAGGTTGTAGATCTTCACGCCGCAGTGCGGATCGTCGAATTTCTTGAGCGCCGCCACATGGCCCTCTGCAAGGTCGACGACATGAATGTAATCACGCACGCCGGTACCGTCCTTCGTCGGGTAGTCGTCGCCGAAAACGCCGAGGCAGCGCAGCTTGCCCACCGCCACCTGCGTGATGTACGGCACAAGGTTGTTCGGGATGCCGTTCGGGTCTTCGCCGATGGTGCCGCTCTTGTGCGCGCCCACCGGGTTGAAGTAGCGCAGGATGATTGGGTTAAAATCCGGGTTTGCGTGCGCGTAGTCCTTCAAGATGCGCTCAATCATCAGCTTTGTCGTGCCATAGGGGTTCGTCGTCGAAAGCGGGAAATCCTCGCGGATCGGCACGGAAGCCGGGTTGCCGTACACCGTCGCCGAGGAGCTGAACACAAAGTTGTTCACCTTAAACTCCGCCATCACCTTCAAAAGGCTCAAAGTCGAAATGAGGTTGTTTTCATAGTAACGCAACGGAATCTGCACGGATTCGCCGACTGCCTTCAGGCCTGCAAAATGGATAACGGCAAAAATCTCGTCCTCCGCAAAGATCTTGCGCAGCGCGTCTTCGTCGCACACGTCCGCTTCAAAGAACTTCACTTTTTTGCCGCTCAAATTTTCAATGCGGTCTACCACCAGCGCCTTGCTGTTTACAAGGTTATCCACGATCGTCACATCGTAGCCCTTTTCAAGGAGAGAAATGCAGGTGTGGCTGCCAATGTAGCCTGTGCCGCCCGTAACCAAAATTCTTTTCATAAGAAACCGACCTTTCTGTCTTTCTGTCTTTCTGTCTGTACTGATTATACACAGTTTCCGCCGCTTTGTACAGTAGCATGCGTATCTTTTTTGATGCTTATTTATTTCGAATTTGTTGCTTCTTTTGCAATAGGCGTACAAAAAGCGGGCATACTGAAAAGGAAAGTCATGAAAAAGGAGTCGTTTTCCATGAACCGTACCGTCCGCAAAAACAGTCTGTTGTTCCTCGCCGGCAGCGGCCTTTATCCCCTTTTGGAAGTGCTGTGGCGCGGCTATTCCCACGCCTCCATGGCCCTTGCCGGCGGCGTTTGTCTGCTGCTCATCAACGCCGTATGCTGCGAAAAAATGAAAAGAAGAAGCCTTCCGGCGCGCTGCGCCATAGGCTCCCTCATCATAACCGTTGTGGAATTTTTATTCGGCCTGCTCGTAAACCGCGTGCTTCATCTGCATGTGTGGGATTACTCCGCCCTGCCGCTCAACATCATGGGCCAGATCTGTCTGCCGTTTTCGCTCATCTGGTTCGTTTTAACGATCCCCGCAAGCGCCCTGTGCAAGCTCTGCTGCCGCCTTTCCGCCTTCCCGAAAGAGACAAAATCAGCCTCGGTCATCACAGACCCTTGATATATTTTTGGAACACCGGCAAAATGCCGATCTTATCCGGCGCCTGCAACGGCATCTGCGGGAACGCGTCATGACCCGGCATGTTGTTCGCTTCAATAAAGAGCGGGCCGTCTTTTGTGATTGCTACGTCCCAGCCGATGTAGCCCATCTGCGGCACCTTATGTGCCGCTTCACGGCAAATGTCCATCACCTTGTCCCAGTACGGAATCTGGTAGCCCTTGAGCAAGCACCCCGAACGCGGGTGGCGCTCATAGACGATGCGCTGCTTGTCGCACGCCGCGCACGCGATTTTGCCGGTCTCGAGGTCGATCGGCGAATACATGCCGCCGGCATTGATGTTATCCACCGGGCGGTCGCTGTTGCCCATGCGGATGCACGCGTACACCACGTTCGACACACCGTCGGAAAGCACCGTGTACACGCGGATGGTGTTGACGGATCCGGGGTTGATGCGGTTCATATCCGGGTGCTGAATGACAACCTCTTCGATCACGTCCGCGCCCTTTTTCTTTAAGTCCTCGTACATGGCGTTGAGCGTTGCGTAGTCGGCCTTTTTCAGCTTTTCCACACCCACGCCGCAGGAAGCGTCGTCCGGCTTGCAGATGATCTCGTCTTTGTCCTGCATAAAGTCCAAAAACTGCTCTTTTGTGCACTTGGAAAAATGCAGCCACTCGCGGTGCAAATATTCCGCAAACGTCGTGTAAAACTCGCTTTTATTATCAAAAATATGGTAATACGCGGGGTCGTTGAGGCTTTTTACAATGGAGTTATTGATGCCGCGCGTCACATACGTCGCACGCTGCTTGTCATTCAGGTCATAAAACGCGCATAAAAGGTAATCCTTGTAGCCCGCACCGTACTTAAAGCCGCACTTGATGATGTCAAAAAACAGCCAAATACGGTTTTTACCGCTCACCTCATGCACCGTTTTCACCGTATCGAACAGCGATTTATAATCCATGTGCAGAATGCAGTGAAAAATATATTTCAGTCTTCCCATAAGCCGCCCCTTCTTACAGCCCCATCAGCTTTTTCTGCTTCTCTAAAATGCGTGTGCGGCGGCGCTCGGTCTCCTCCACGTCGATGGAAAGCGCACCGTCATCGGTAATCTTCAGCACGTCGCCGGCCTTTGCACCCTGCGGCAGCTCGCTCGTTTCAATGGCGAAAAAGGCCTTGTCCTTGTCTTCGCAGATCGCGTAAATACCGTCAAATCGGTCGATGGTGATTTGTTTCATATCATCTGTTCCTTTCCGTAATACCTTTTATATAACAGCGGGTTATTTCCCGTTTTCCGTGCAAATTTTCGTTTCAGCGCCGTCCGTCAAAATCGCAATACCGCCGTTTTCGTCCGTGCGGAAAATTTCAACGCCGTGGTCGGCGAGCCGTTTCAGCGTCTCATTTCGCGGAAGCAGATTTCTGTCTTCGCCCGAGGAGATTACCGCATACTGCGGCTGCACAGCTTCAAGCAATGCATCGCTTGTCGCCGAAGCGCTGCCGTGGTGCGGCACCTTCAAAACATCCGCCCGCAGCGTATCGCCATATATATCCAGCAGCCGTCTTTCCGCTTTCTCCTCAATATCACCGCAGAATAGCATGGAAAACTCCTTGTAGCAAAGCTTATACACAAGCGAATTCTCATTCGTGCTCTCTAAATCTTCTGAAGGCGCGAGCACCCGAAATTCCGCCTCGCCGTAAGAGACCGTCTCCCCGGCGCTTACCGTTCGCACGGTTTGATCTTCCGGCAGCCCGGTCAGCTCCGTGTACATGGAGGTGACCACCTCCTCTGCGGGCACCTCCCGCAAAATTTGCGTCAGCCCGCCCACGTGGTCGCTGTCCGCGTGCGAGATCCACACGGCGCGCAGCTTTTGAATGTTTCGCTGTTTTAAAACGCGCAGCACGGCTTTCGCCTGCTCCGCTGTCGCGCAGTCCGAAAGCACTGCGCCCTCCGGCGTTTCGATTAAGATCGCATCCGCCTTACCCACGTCGATGACATAAACCGTCAAATCGGCATCGGGCAAGCTCTGTGCAAACGGCAGCAGGCCGCATGCGCGGCAAAGCTCCGTCCACATCGCCCGTCCGGGCGGCGTGTAACAGAACGCCAAAAGAAGCAAAACAAGTACCAACGCGCCTGTGCGCACAAGCTTTCTGCCGTCCCGTGCACCGCGCTTTGTGTTACGCATCACCGGGGGTATCCTGCTTTTGCATGTTCATTTCCAGCCACTGCGCATAGGTGATGAGTACTTGGCGCGGCTTCGAGCCCTCGTGCGGACCCACAATACCCATCTGCTCCATCTCATCGATGAGGCGGCCCGCGCGGGCGTAGCCGAGACGCAGTCTGCGCTGCAAAAGCGACGTGGAGGCCTGGCCCGCTTCAACAACGCACTTAATGGCTTCGTTCATCATCGGGTCACCGCTGCCCTCATCGTCATTGCTGCCGCTGTCGCTCGATTTTGAGCCCTCCACAGCGCTGCGCTCAATCTCCTGCGCAATGGAGTCATCGTAAATAACGCTTCTCGAATTCTTCACGAAATCCACGACGGATTCGATCTCGCTGTCGCTGACAAAGCAGCCCTGAATACGCAGCGGCTTCTGCGCGCCGACCGGAGAGAACAGCATATCGCCCTGACCGAGCAGCTTTTCCGCACCGCCGCTGTCCAAAATGGTGCGGGAGTCAATAGCAGAGGACACCGCAAACGCGATACGACTCGGGATGTTCGCCTTGATGAGGCCCGTCACAACGTCCACGGACGGGCGCTGCGTTGCGACCACAAGGTGCATGCCGGCGGCACGCGCCATCTGCGCCAAGCGGCAGATCGCGTCTTCCACCTCGTTCGGCGCGGCCATCATCAGGTCGGAAAGCTCGTCGATGATGATGACGATCTGCGGCATTTTGTGCATGGGCTGTCCGTTTTCGTCCTGATAATTGTTCGCCTGCGCGAGGGCGTTGTAGCCCTTTAAGTCGCGCACGTTGTTTTCGGCAAAAATTTTGTAGCGCTTCAGCATTTCCGTAACGGCCCAGTTCAGCGCACCGGCCGCCTTTCGCGGGTCGGTGACGACCGGCACCAATAGGTGTGGAATGCCGTTATAAATGCCGAGCTCCACGACCTTCGGGTCAATCATCAAAAAGCGCACATCGTCCGGGCCGGATTTATACAGCAGGCTCACGATAAGCGAGTTGATACACACGGATTTACCGGAGCCGGTCGTACCGGCAATGAGGATATGCGGCATTTTGCTGAGGTCTGCCACCGTTACCTGACCGGCAATGTCGCGGCCAAGCGCCACGGTCAAGTGGCTTTTTGAAGTCACAAAGCTGTTCGATTCCACAAGCTCGCGCATGCGGACGATGGTCTTCACCTTGTTCGGCACCTCAATGCCGACGGCCGCCTTGCCCGGGATCGGCGCCTCAATGCGCACGCCCGTTGCGGCAAGGTTCATTGCAAGGTCATCGGCGAGGTTCGTGATCTTGCTGATTTTCACACCGGCGGCAGGCTGCAATTCATAGCGCGTAACAGCCGGGCCGCGGCAAATATCGAGAATTTTGGTTTGCACACCGAAGCTTTTCAGTGTTTCCACAAGCAGCTTGCCGTTTGTCTGGAGCTCTTCGGTCTCCACGGCGGCATCTACTTTTTTGCCGGAAGCGAGCATCGTAACCGGTGGGAAGATGTACGAGCTGTCTTCCTCCTTCGGTGCAGATTGCGCAGGCTGGGTCTCCATGCGTTCTGCTTCCAGCTTCTTTTTCATGAATTCTTCCGTTGCCTTCTGCGCGTCCGCGGCGGCTTCCGCGCTGTGCGCGGGCGTCACCGGGGACGACCCCGGCGCGAGGGTTGTCGGTGCGGCCGGCTGCGGCGCAGGCTGTGCATACGCACTCTGCTGCACAGGTGCAGACTCCGGCTTTGCCGTCTGCATAACGGGCGGCATAATCACCGGCGCTTCCACCGTTTCGCGTTCCACCGGCACGTGGGTCTCCGGCGTTTCAGCGGGCTGCGGCGCGGGGCGTACTTCCGCCTGCACCGGCGGCGTATAGGTCAGCTGCACATTTTGCGCAGGCTGTGCTTCACGCTCTAAGCCGGGCACGCGGAAATCCGGCACACGGCGGTTTTCGTCGATCAATGCGTTGATCTGTGCGGAGCTTTCGGTGTAATCGTGCAGCACTACGGGGTCGTTATCCGGCTCCGTGCGGCGCACACCGAAAAGCTGCTCCAAATACACACGCGGCGTCTTTCCTTTGTTTTTCGATTCCATTTTACCATCCTCCGGGACAGAGCGCACCGGGTGCTGCGGCAAAACCGTTTCAAACGGCGATTCCTCCGCATTACCGCGCTCCTCTTCCAAAATACGGCGCTCTTCCTTGCGCTGCCGCGCGACGTCGCGAATGACGACCGCCGGCTTTGCAATTTTTTTAAAAAAGCTCGCGAGCGACGTGCCCGTAAAGATGAGCACGGAGACGAACAGCAGCACGCCCGTGATGATGCGTGCGCCAAGCACTTCCGCGCACTTGACGAGCAGCTCGCCGACAAGGCCGCCGACAAGACCGGCCCCGCCCTGCTCTACACCATGCGTATATAAGATGCCGACCAGCTTAAAAAAACTCTTTTCCTTCGGGAAAAAGCTGCCAAACACATGCCCCGCCGTGCAAAACAGCACGACAATCACGACCATGAGCGCCAAGCGCCCGCCGCGCAGCATGGTGGTCTGCTCCATCGTTTTGCTGACGGCGATATACCCCATCAGCACCGCAAGCAGGATAGCCCAACCGCCGAACACGCCGCGCAGCACATTGTGCACCATAAGCCACACGCTGCCGCCCGGAATGAGTACAAAGCACGCCGTTAAAATGGCCGCACCGAACCAGAGGATGGCCTCTGTCTGGTTGCGCTGGCGCAGCTGCTCTACGCTGGGTGCGCTCTGTTTTGAAGACGTGCTCTTCCCTTTTGCGGAAGACGCACGCGATTTTGTATTGGACTTAGAACCCGAGCTCCGGGTGTTTTTGGCAGTCGATGACTTCGCACCGCTTTTTGCTTTGGAAGCGCTGCCCTTTGCTGTACTTTGTTTTTTACCCGCCAAAATAAACCTCCGGATTATAAATCACCGGTTCAAAGCGGCATGCCGGTGAAAAGATTTGTGCCCGTGACCGCTTCGATAACGGAAACGATGAGCGTTATAACGCCGAGCACCAGCGTATAATAAGCGAAAACCTGTAATTTGTTCGTGGTGACAATCCACTTGAGCAGCTTGATGGCGAGGAAGCCGACAACAGCCGCCGTAACAACGCCTGCAATCATTGCACCGACGCCAATGTCGACCGGCTGGCCGATTGCATCTTTAATGGTGAGCACAGCTGCCGCCAAAATGGACGGGATGCCGAGCACGAAGGAATAATCGAGCGCTGCCTGCTGGTTGATGCCGCGCAGAAGACCTGCCGCCATGGTGGAGCCGGAACGGGAAAGGCCCGGGAACACCGCCGCCGCGCACTGCGTGACACCGACGCAAATGGCGTCTGCCGTGTGAAACTTTGTGCGGCCGCGAATCTCGCCGACTTTACCATCCTTACGCGTAAAGTGATGTACCTTTGCACCCTTGGAAGCACGGATGCCGAGGAACAGCAGGGCGCTTGTCATGAGGAGCGCAAGGCCCTCGATCCAAATCGTCGAATCCGAAGCCCACAGCTCCGAAATATCTTTTAACTTCATGCCCGTGCCCGGAACCGGCAGGAACAAAAGGAACAGCGGGATAAGGCCGATCATGAGCATCATCAAAAGTCTGCGGTCATGATCCATATCTTTCCATTTAAATTTGCCGCGGAATACGTCTGCAACGAGCGAAATAAACGCCTTAATAAGCCGCCAGATGAGCTTATAATAGACGGCACATACGGCGATGAGCGTGCCGAGGTGCAAAAGAATGTCAAACAGCAAGCTGTCTACCTTTACACCCATGATGTGCTGTGCAAGCGACAAGTGACCGCTGCTTGAGACGGGCAGAAACTCTGTTGCGCCCTGTACAATACCTTGAACGATTGCTTCAAAAATAGACATTATGTAATCTCCTTTTCTGCGGATAATTTGGCTTTGTTCGGTTTTATCGGTATAATTATACGATAAATAAAAAGTTATGTAAACGGCAAATGCCGTTTTTAGAGTGATTTCTTGCCTTTTCTGGGCTTTGCACGCTGCTTATTCTTCTCTGCGGCAATCATTTTGTCGAGGCAATCCATGGCATCGTGCAGGCTGCCGAGCGTATCAATAAGTCCCTCTGCCACGGCTTCATCGCCGTCCAGCACCGTCCCCACGTCCATGACGAGCTCCTGCGTATTCATAGCGAGCTGCATAAAGCGCTCATAGGAAATGCCGGAATTTGCCGTGACGAAATTCGTAATGCGGTCCTGCATGCGCTGAAAATACTCCAGCGTCTGCGGCACGCCAAGCATCAGGCCGCTCATGCGTACCGGGTGAATGGTCATGGATGCCGAGGGCGCGATGAATGAGTGCTTTGCCGCCACTGCAAGCGGCACGCCGATGGAATGTCCGCCGCCGAGAACGAGTGACACCGTGGGTTTGCGCATGCCGGCGACAAGCTCTGCAATGGCAAGACCGGCCTCCACGTCGCCGCCGACCGTGTTTAAAATCATGAGCAGGCCGTCGATGTTCGGGTCCTCCTCCACGGAGACGATCTGCGGGATCACGTGCTCGTACTTCGTCGTTTTGTTCTGCGACGGTGCGACGTAATGCCCTTCAATCTGTCCGATGACGGTGAGGCACTGGATGGTGTGCTTTCGGTTTTTGGTAACGACCGCGCCGCCCTCGCGGATCTGCTTCTGACGGTCGGAAAGGTCTTCGTTTTCTTCTTCGGCTTCGTCCGTTTCCTGCATGGAAAAAGACGAGCGTTTTTTTGTGCTTTTCATGCCGCAGCGCTCCTTTTGAATAAGATGCGCTTAGTTTTCACAGAAAATGCGGAATCATACGCGGCACAAACTTTCACGTATATCAGTATAGCACGCTTTTACGCATCCTGCAAGGGCAAAGCGCAAACATGTCCGCCGATGTCCTGTAAATATATAGTATGCACGTTTTGCAGGGTTTAACTGCATTTCCTGCAATTTCATGCAATTTATTCACAATTTACGATTGACTTTTCTCTCGAAATATCCGATAATGATAGAAACAGCGTCACATTCTCCCCCCGTGACACGGAGCTTCGCGGTGCAGCCGCAGAAAGGTAAGGCTTTGAAATGTCCGATTTTACAAAGATCCCCATGAAAACGCCGCTTGTGGAAATGGACGGCGACGAGATGACCCGCGTCATCTGGAAAATGATCAAAGATATTTTGCTGACCCCCTATGTTGACCTGAAAACGGAGTATTATGACCTTGGTCTGGAGCACCGCGAGGCGACGAAAGATCAGGTTACGATTGATTCCGCCGAGGCAACGAAAAAATACGGCGTGGCTGTAAAGTGTGCGACCATTACGCCAAACGCCGCGCGTGTGAAGGAATACAACCTCACAGAGATGTGGAAATCGCCGAACGGTACCATCCGTGCCATTTTGGACGGCACGGTGTTCCGCACGCCGATTTTGCTGAAGGGCATCACGCCGTACATTCCGACGTGGACAAAGCCGATTACCATTGCGCGTCACGCGTACGGCGATCTGTATAAGAACGTCGAGATGCGCGTGCCGGAAAATGCGAAGGCTGAGCTTGTTGTGACAAAAGCGGACGGCACTGAGGAGCGCGTGACCATCCACGAATTCAAAACGCCGGGCGTGATTCAAGGTTTACATAATATTGATAAGAGCATTGAGAGCTTTGCACGCTCCTGCTTTAATTACGCGCTGAGCATGAAGCAGAACCTGTGGTTTGCGGCAAAAGACACGATTTCGAAGACCTACGACCACCGCTTTAAGGATATTTTCCAGGAAATTTACGACGCGGAATATAAAGAGAAGTTTGAAAAAGTCGGCATTGAATACTTCTACACGCTGATCGACGACGCCATTGCGCGCGTGATTCGCAGTGAAGGCGGCTACATTTGGGCCTGCAAAAACTACGACGGCGACGTGATGAGCGACATGATTGCGACGGCATACGGCAGTCTTGCCATGATGACCTCCGTGCTCGTCTCCCCGGACGGCGTTTACGAGTATGAAGCCGCGCACGGCACGGTGCAGCGCCACTACTACAAATATTTGAAGGGCGAAACAACCTCCACAAACTCCGTCGCAACACTGTTTGCGTGGACGGGCGCGCTGCGTAAGCGCGGCGAGCTGGACGACCTGCCGGAGCTGAGCGCCTTTGCGGACAAGCTTGAAAAGGCAACCTTGCAGACGATCGAAGAGGACGGCATCATGACCGGCGACCTTGCGGCGATGTCTACCCTGCCGAATGCAAAGAAAGTGGACACCGAGGGCTTCCTCCTCGCGATCCGCGATCGTTTGGAGCAACTTCTGTAACCCGACATGGATTTGAAAAGCGTGGGCGGCCTCCCTCCTTTTTAGGGTCTGGCCGCCCGTTTTTCTTTTCTTATTTATAAAAAACACTTGCACAGGTCTTTATGATGTGCTAAAATTTTGTCAAACGAGGTGATGATATGCAGAAGAAACCGTATATTTCCATGCCGGTCATTCGGCGTCTGCCGCGCTACTACCGCTTTTTGCGGCACTTGGACAAGCGCGGGGTGACGCGTATTTCCTCCAAGGAGCTTTCCGAAAAAATGGGCTTCACGGCTTCGCAGGTGCGTCAGGATTTCAACTGCTTCGGCGGCTACGGCCAGCAGGGCTACGGCTACGGCGTGCACCAACTTTGCGAGGAGATTGGCTCTATTTTGGGTGTGGACCGTGCACACAAGTGCATTTTAATCGGTGCAGGCAATTTGGGCAAGGCCATTGCGACGCACATTTCTTATAATTTCGCGGGATTTGATCTCATCGGTATTTTTGACAACAGCGAACAGGTCGTGGGCCAGCAGATTGCCGACCTGCGCGTACTCCCCGCTGCAGGCATCCGCCGCTTCTGCTCGGAAAACGCGCCCTTGATGGCGATTTTGTGCGTGCCGGACAGTGCCGTGAAATCGGTCGTGGAGCTGCTTTATGACATCGGCATCAAGAGTTACTGGAATTTCAGCCACTACGACATTGCCCTGCGCTATCCGGACACGATCGTGGAAAATGTGCATTTGAACGACAGCATGATGACGCTGTGCTACCGCGTGACCGAAAACGAAAAAAGTTCTTAAAAGTCAAAAAATAGCTGTTGACAATTCAGCTGCATCATGCTATAATAATTGAGCCGTCAAACGAGACGGCAAAAAGAATATGCAGGTATGGCGGAATTGGCAGACGCGTATGGTTCAGGTCCATATGAATGCAAGTTCATGCAGGTTCAAGTCCTGTTACCTGCACCAAAAAGACCATTGTCGAATGACAGTGGTCTTTTTTCAACGAAATTCGCCTTACGGCGAGTAAACTAACCACCTTCGGTTCTCGTGAAATTGCTTCGCAGTGAGCTGCGCTGCGCGCGTTAAGAGCGAAGTTCCTTTCACTTTCTGCATACGCGGAAAACTTCACAAATACGGTAGCACGCATTTCATATTTTGCAAAGCGAAATATATCACTAACCCCACCGCCCATAAAGACAAAATCTTATCTTTGCGGGCGGCGGGGTTTTATCATCTCTCCCCCATCACCGCAGCCGTAACGGCTTTAGCTAAGCGGTTGACGGCTTCGGTGATGCAGGCGTCGGGAATTTCGGAGTAGCTGATGACGAATGCGGTCTGCGGGTTTACGGGCGCTGTATGGTAATACGCCGAAAGCCCGGTGACGCGCACGCCGTTTTCCGCCGCGCGGCGGGTGATCTTTTCGGCGGGCACAGGTCCGCAGACACGCAGAAGAAAATGCAGACCGGCGTCTTCGGCATCAATTTTTGCAAGCTTTAACAAACCGCAGCGCTTCATCTCTTTTAAGATGAGGTCTTTTTTTTGCTTATAACGGATGCGCATGCGGTTGATGTGCTTTTCAAAATAGCCCTCGGAAATAAATTTTGCGAGCGTGTACTGCTCGAGGTTCGAGACCGTGCACGCGTAGAACCCAAGATTTTTGTAAAATGCTTCGGCGAGCGCTGTGGGCAGCACCATGTAGCTGATGCGGATGGTGCTGGCAAGGCTTTTTGAAAACGTATTCATGTAAATGACGCGGTCGGCGGAATCGATGCTTTGCAGCGCCGGGATAGGCTTGCCGGTGAGGCGGAACTCGGAATCGTAATCGTCCTCTATGATGTAACGGTTTTCGCTCTGCGCGGCCCAATCGAGAAGCGTGTAACGCCGTGCGATGGGCGTGACGATGCCCGTCGGGAAGTGGTGCGACGGCGAAATGTGCAGAATATCCGCGCCGCTTTTTTCGAGCGCTTTGGGGTCTATCCCCTCTTTATCCATCGGCGTGAAACGGTACTGCACGCCGTAGCTCTCGTACACCTGCGCAATTTTGCGGTAGCCGGGATCTTCGAGCGCGTAGACCTTATCGAACCCCAAAAGCTGGATGAGAAGCCCGTAGAGGTACTCCGTTCCGGCGCCGACGATGATGCAGTTCGGGTCGGCATCGATGCCGCGAAACTCCCTAAGGTGCTCGGCGATGGCGCACCTTAGCTCGAACACGCCGCCGCACGGGGCGTTTACCATAAGCTCGGCGCTTTTCTCCGAGATGATCTCGCGCATGAGCTTCGCCCATGTGGCAAACGGGAAATTCTGCGGGTCGGTGCGGCTGCTGGAAAAATCCGCAAAATATTTCGGCGGTACGGGCATTTGTGTCCGGGGACTCTCTTTTTTCTGCGGCGCGGTGCTTTTTTCCAGATTGGCGGCGAAGAAGCCTTTTTTCGGCAAGGCGTAGACGTACCCCTCCGAGACGAGCTGCGCGTAGGCGTTTTCGACTGTGATGACGCTGACGCCGAGATTTTCTGCAAAGCTGCGCTTAGAGGGCAATTTTGTGCCGGGCGTGATCTTGCCCGTCAGAATGTCCTCACGGATGCACTTATACAGGTACATATAAAGGCTTTCGGAGCCGATTTTTGAGAAAGAATAGGTGAGCATGTAGGTTCTCCGTGATCTGTCGCGTTTTAATTTAGTATAGCGGACTCTTGCACAAATGTCAAAGCCATGGTATGATGACCTTGAAACGGAGGGGATTGCATGCCGAACGAAGCGAAGCTTTTATATGACGCGCTCCTGTATGAGAACGGGCACCTGCGCCGCACACAGCACATTTTAAAGGTATACGGCCTTGCGAAAATGCTGGGTGAGTTGGAAAATCTTCCCACCCACGAGCAGGAAAATCTGCGCGCGGCGGCGATTTTGCACGATATCGCGATCAAATTTTGCAAGGAAAAGTACGATGACGGCTGCCCCGCGAATCAGCGCAAGGAAGCACCTGCGTTGGCGCGAAAATTTCTGACAGCTTGTGGCTACGCGGAAGAAGATCTGCCACGCATCACCAAGATGATTGTTCTGCACCACTGCTACGACAAGATCGACGGCAAGGATCTGCAGCTTCTCGTTGAAGCCGACCTCATTGCGGGCTGCACGGAAGAAGAGGATCCTTCTGCCCACGCAAAAGCCGTGCGGCGACTGTTTAAATCTTCTTCGGGTCTCGCCCTGCTCGACATGTTTATAAAAGAATAAGTATATAATAAAAGATCAGCGTACCCGGTATTGTGATACGCTGATCTTTATTTGGTCGTCGCTATTCTTATTCTTCTATGATAGAGTGGATGTCTGATTTTTGCAGGTAGAAAGCGTTGCTGTCCAAAGCTCCCGATAACACGTAGCCTGTCTCGTAGAAGAAGTATTCGCCGTCTTCGACTCTTTTTTCCATTGCCGAATCTATTTCCCACTCTACTTTTGCATTTAATGTAACATAATATAAGGTTTGGATCGGTTCTTTATCCTCTTTTGACATAAAGATTTTTAGTACCTTGCCGTCCCATGTATAGAAATAGTCCGTCCGTAGGTGTCCTGTAAGCTCTGTTTTTCCTTCATCGATTTCAAACGGATCAATAGCATATCTTATCACCGTGCCATCAGTGTTAAATTTATAAGCATTGAGCGATTGAATGTTACTTTGCCAATAACCGTCTGTCAGATCCAGAGAAGTGTTTTCTTCAACATACAACTCGGCAAGAGCGTGCCAAGGCAAAGCTTTTACTTCTGCGAAAAGTACCTGCCCTTCTTCCTCAGAAATATTTTGTTCTTCGCCGGAAAGCGTACTGGTATACTTATATATGTACGAAATAGACGAGCCGCCGTTGTCCGCTCTCACACTGCCGATCTCTTTTAAACCAGAATCGGCAAGTTCATAGTACACCATAGTCCGCACAGGAGAGGCATAGGCATTTTGTGCATCCACGATTGCCCGATATTCTTCCGAATATTCCGGGCTGTAATTCGTTATAAAGAAATCGCTTGTTTTTTTGATCTCATGCGTCTCGGCATCGATCGTATAGATAACATTGCAGCTCTCGTACGGATCCTTGCTCAAGTTGCTGGAGAGCACCAACTCGGGCGTCCCGTCCTGATTAAAGTCGATGATAGCGTAGCGCATTACCTGATATTCGTCGCCATAGGGATTTTTCTTCCAATCGGCTTTGTAACCCTCACTTTTTACAAACTCTGTATAATAGTCTGTTAAATCTACCGAGTCTGAATTTTCGTTGGCGTTTTTGACTTCCGTAATCCAAAGCACTAATTTGCTGTCATCATAGATGTTCAAATAATTTTCATTATCCGACGGCAAAAAGCCAAGTGATCCATCTATGTTTGTGCTGTTAGCCTCTTTAAACGCAGCCAGTATATTTGCTATTTCACCGTTGATCTCATTTTGCACATCTATCAATGGCTGTATTTCTTCGCCTAATTCACTTTTCTTGTTTTCAAGCGAAGCAATTGCTGCATCTCTTGTTACCATACAGGACTTCAGATAGATATAGCATAACTGCGCAGCATCATAAACATTACCTGCTGTAAGACTTGCATCCTCAGAAAACACAGAATTTCGTTTGTTCAAATAACTCTGGAAAGTATCTCCCTGAAGCACCTGTGCATACAAAGCTAACTCAAATTTATCCGCAGCTGATATGCCGTCTGAAATAAATGGTATTGTATTTGAAGCTATATTCCATGCTAACAAAACTCCCGTGCCTTGTTTTCCGATAATGCTAAATAGCGGAACTTTATCTGTAACCCCATCTGCTATCCATTGGTCGATATTATCCCAGAATCGTTTTACTGTATAGCCCATAATATTACTTGACAACGCATCTGAATAATCCATCATTGATTTTTTCATAGCGTTTGGCAATTCTGTGCTATTATCCTGTGTATCAAGATAGCGCTTCAATGCTGTTAACGAAAATTCGTCTTGGTTTTGAAATTCATTCACATATCCTACAATTTCTGCTATTTTTACAGCAACATCACATACATCGAGCACTTCCCCGATAGCATTTGATGCTCCTTTTTGAACCTCTAAAATATACCCTCCGGTGTGTGAAAACCACGTTTGCTTATCCAATGCTTTTTCCAAAGCTTCATAAGATCTATTGTAGGTAGCTAACGTTGTATTCCCTGCTTTAAAGCCTTCAAGCGCCGCTTCACATTGCCGGTACATCTGCCCTACTTCAAAATCATCCATATAAGAGATATTTGAAAGTAATTCGCCCAACTCTCCGTCTTCATTCAGTAAACTGCTCATAAATTCCATCTTCTCTGCAGCAGCTTCTAATTCTTCTTGCGATTCCGTACAGATAAGCAAAGCAATATCTTCACCGTATTTTTTATCATAAGCTGATGTGCTTACCAGAAATTGTTGGAATAACGATGCCCACGACGTTCCATCATATCCCAATAAACCATTAAAAAGATTCACAAGATGACTACTTCCTGCAAGAATTGTAATATCCGAATTTTTATACCCAAAATCCTTTGTCCAATCAAAATTGTATCTCTCGGCGTTTTTTGAAATATCATAGAAGTAATCAACAACACGTTTCGTCGGCATATCGATCAGTAAAGCTCTTTCTGAAATCGCCATTCCGCTATTCAATAAAAGAAGTGAATATTCCAAGGGAATCCAACTGCCTTTATCGTTTTTTACACTTGCAAACGGTGCTTTATAAGTGTCAACCATTCTGTTGAATAACATATGTGAAACTCTTGTGCTGTTATATTCAAATTCGGAAATGCTCACAGGAAGTCCATTTGACATATCTTTATTGAAAATAACTGCACAATTCCCATTTTCGCCAAAGGTATAACCGAATCTCTCCGCAAGCATTTTTGCATCTACATATACGTTATAGCCTTGAACCATCAAATTGAGTTGTTCTTTCTTCCCGACATTATCAGAATATTCCACCTTAACCGTATAATACTGTTCACCGATTTCATCAGCAAACACCAGAGAAAATACCGACATCAGTAAAACAAGCGCGAGAAACAGGCTAATTGTCTTTTTCATTATTCTTCTCCTCTCTCATACTTTTCTAAAATTTCCGAATAGAGCGATTTGTATGCATCTAAAATACCGCCGGTTACTGCATTTATAAATTCTTCATTTTGATAATCTACCACCAACTGATTCTCAGTCACAATATACCCGAGCGAAACTTTTGATTTCACTGTTTCTGCGCTTTGAATATAGTTTTTAATATATTGAAGAAAGTCCTTTTCCGAAATATCTGTGTCTTCACTTTCCATATCTGCAAATACGTTTTTCATATTTGGGGCTTCAATTTCATACTCAATTTCACTTTCTCCTACCCTTTTCACTTCAATGCGCACATGCTGAAAAATACAAGCCAATACGCCCTTTTCCTCATCTGTAGATTCACCCCAAACATCTGAGAGTTTACCATCCGGCTTGATTTCACTTGTTCCGAAAATAGTATTATTAATGGTATTCATATCTCCGTCTTCAAATGCCTTTGTAATGGTTTGAGTTTGTTCGACTACAAATTCACTCTGTTCGTTGCAGCCTACAAGACCAACCAGTGTCAAACAGCCCACCAGCAAAAATATTAATCGATCTTTCATTTCATCCACTCCTAATTACAAAATGTATTTTGTACTGTTAATTTAAGTTTAAGATACCACACTTATTTTTTCATGTCCATCCTTAAACCGCTTTGTAAAAGTAATTTGTTTATAATTACAAAAACAGCTTTGACTTTTTGAGACAAAAGACAAAGCTGCTTTTAAAATTATCTATTCTTTATTTCCCCTGCCCATAATACGCGTTTGCGCCATGCTTGCGCAGGTAGTGCTTATCAAGAAGCTCCTGCTGCATGGGCGGGATCGTGGGGTCAAGCACGAGGTTGTGCCATGCCATGAACGCGAGCTCCTCGAGGACGACAGCGTTATGCACAGCGTTCATGGGGTCTGTACCCCATGTGAACGGGCCATGGCTGTGGACGAGCACGGCGGGGATGTCGTCCGGGGACTTATCCTTAAACGTCTCGATGATGACGGTGCCGGTCTCCTTTTCATAAGCGCCGCCGATCTCCTCAGGCGTCATTTTGCGCGTGCAGGGAATTTCGCCGTAGAAATAATCGCCGTGCGTGGTGCCGAGCGCCGGGATGCCGCGGCCGGACTGGCTGAACACGGTCGCCCAGCGGCTATGCGTGTGGACAACGCCGCCGATGTTCGGGAATGCCTTGTAAAGCTCGACATGTGTGGGCGTATCGGACGACGGATTGAGGTCGCCCTCCACCTTTTTGCCTGTGTTCACATCGACGAGCACCATGTCCTCGGGGCGCAGGAGGTCGTACTCCACGCCGCTCGGCTTAATGGCCATGATACCGCTTTCGCGGTCGATGCCGCTGACGTTACCCCATGTGAACGTGATGAGCTTGTATTTCGGCAGCAGCATATTTGCCTTGTAGACTTCTTCTTTCAGTTTTTCCAGCATGATGTTCTCCTCCTGTATCCGGTCAAATGAATTTATAAAGCTTTGCGCCGTGCGGCTCTATTTTAGCGGAAAGCGTTTTTGTGAATGCGGTCTTCTCCCCACTCCAGATCTCCTCTGCGTGCGTTTTATCGGTGAATTCCGACAGCTCGGCGCTGACAACGGCGCGGTTTTCCGTGAGGTTGAAAAGTGCGATATACGGCGTGCTGCCTACGAAATTGAGCCACGCGGCTTTTGTTTCGTCGCGGAAAAGCTGCAAAGGCGTGGTGCCGTTTTGGTTGAGGTTTAAAAGCTCGTCATTTGTGAGCAGGCTCAGCGTGAACGCGTCATTATCGCGCATTTCGCCGCCCATGATGAGCGGCGAGCGGAAAATGCCCCACAGCGTCATCATGGTGATCTGCTCGGCGTGTGTCAGGTTCGTATTGTGCCCTATGCCGTCCGCCGCGATGGTGATATGCCCGAGCGGCAGCATGTCGCAGTCCGGGAACTGACCGGGCTTTACGTGCGCCTGCCAACGCTCGCACCGCCAGAACATTTCTTTGAGGGAGTCCCAATTATCCCAGAAATCGTCCGTGATGCGCCACATGTTCGCGTTTTTCGCAAGATGCCATGCTTCTTCCAGCACAGCCGGACCGGGCGAAAGGCTGAGCACCATATCACGCCCGCAGCGGTCAATGGCGCGGCGGATCATCTCGATCTCGCGGCGCGCGGAATACGGCTCGAGCGGAGTGATCTTCACGTTGCAGATGTCATCGACCTTGACGTAATCGACGCCCCACGAAGCGTAGAGCTCAAAGATAGCGTCGTAGTACGCTTGTGCGCCGTCACGATCAGCGTTAACGCCGTACATATCGGTGTTCCACGCGCAGATGGAGTTTGCGTGAGCGATGTCGCGGCAAGTGACGTTCGTGCCCTTTACAGGCAGGGCGCGATGCACGGCGAGACGCGGTACGCCGCGCATGATGTGGATGCCGAATTTCAGACCGAGTGCGTGAATCTGGTCGGCGATGGGCTTAAAGCCCGCGCCGTTTGCGGCGGAAGGGAAACGGTTTTCCGTCGGGATGAGGCGGCCGAATCCGTCCATGCACAGCTCTGCGAAACGGTTATACTCCCAGTGGCGCTGCCCGGCCTCCGGCTCGTACCACTGAATGTCGCACACGACATACTGCCAACCGTGCGCTTTTAAGTGCTCTGCCATATAACGCGCATTGCCCAAAAGCTGCACTTCATTGGCGGCGGGGCCGTAGCAATCCCAGCTGTTCCAGCCAAGCGGCGGCTTTAAAGCGACGCGATCTTTTTTGTAATGCATAGTGTATCCTCCGTAGGAAATAAGCTCAGTTTCATTATAGCAACTTGTCTGCACAAGTCAAGAGCAAAAAAAGAGACTGCGCAGGTTTTGCACAGTCCCCTTTGACTTCGTTTGAATTACTTTTTAAGCAGCTTTTTGAGGCGCTCCATGGCTTCCTGTGTCTTTTCCAGCGTACCGAACGCGGTAAGGCGGAAGAAGCCTTCGCCGTTTTTGCCGAAGCCGCTGCCCGGCGTGCCGACGACCTCGGCTTCGT
>OLPU01000205.1_pt1 | contig 54378 bp, 60 predicted proteins | sample 1673111 | NCBI WGS metagenome assembly OLPU01 (sample SAMEA3136755, study PRJEB25190) | human gut metagenome | reverse complement strand
GCGTCGCCTTGCCAAGGCGAATGTCGCGAGTTCGAATCTCGTCTTCCGCTCCATTATCGAGAGGCTGCGGGTGTAGCTCAATGGTAGAGCTCCAGCCTTCCAAGCTGGCTACGTGGGTTCGATTCCCATCACCCGCTCCAGCATCTGTGGGTTTTTAGCTCAGTTGGTAGAGCACCTGACTCTTAATCAGGGTGTCCGGGGTTCGAGTCCCCGAAGACCCACCAGAAAGACTGCTAGAGATAGCAGTCTTTTTTGTTTATTTTTTTATAAACGTGAACAGATGTCCCCCGCTTCTATAGGCGGTGGATTGCACCGCTGCTGAAGACCTAAAGGGGCGTTGCCTCTCGTAAAGCAGCAACTGATTAACCTGGAATATACTTATTACTTTGCGAGGGATACTTGAAATATACACAAAAAAAAGTTATAATATTCCCAAATAGCTGCGGCATTCCTGAATGAGTGCGCGGACTCAAATGGAGATAGGTATTGAATCTAATGAAGCTATACGATATTACTTTAGATTTAGATGAGGAAACGATAGTATATGCGAGCGATCCGAAGTTTGTTAAAGAGGCGTGGCATACGGTACAGGACGACGGATTTTTGCTTCACAAAATCACAATGGGAACACATGCAGGCACGCATATAGACGCGCCGTCGCATATGCTGGAAAATACAGATGACGTATCTGACATACCGCTTAACAATTTTATCGGGGATTGTATACTCTGTGATAATGTAGAACAGTTTGACTATGATTTTTCCAGACTCCTGATTCGCGGGAAGGTCAACAAGGGCGAGGCAATGCGTTTGGCGGATTCTAAGATGAGGCTTATAGGCACCAGCGAGCAGTCCATAGGCTGCGACGAGGTTCATAAGATACTTCTGAGAAGCGGCTGTATTATAGTTGAATCATTAAAGCTTGAAAAAGTACCTAACGGAAAATATTTTTATGTCGGTCTGCCTCTCAAAATGAAGGTGGATGGGAGCCCTATTCGCGCGTGCCTAATAGAATGGAGCTGCGATGAAGGGAAATAAACTGCACAAAGGAATTTCTACGGCGGCGGGATTTTTGTTTGTCATAGGAGTGATATTGTGTGTAATTTGCGCCCTGTGCATGAGCAGAGGCTTTTTTAAATATGAATACGAAAAAAACGGAACGGCAGCGTATCTTGATATTTCAGATTCAGACTTGGAGAGAGCGACAGAGCATTGGCTCGCATATATAGAAGACAGCGAGGATGATCTGGATATATCGGTGACACTCTCGGGCGAAGAAAGGCAGCTTTTTAACGACAGAGAGAAAGAACACATGGTAGACGTAAAGAATTTATACCTGGGCGCGCTGACTGTCGGAAGAATATGTGCAGCGCTGGCTGTAATAATTCTGCTTTTAGAGATTTTCGTATTTAAGCGTTTGCGGCAGGCTGTAAGCGGATATATTATAGGAAATGCGGTGTTTTTCGCCGCGTTTGCCGTTTTAGCCGTTCTGGCGGCGAGCGATTTTACGACATTCTGGACAAATTTCCATCATGTGTTCTTTTCCAACGATTTATGGCTGCTGAATCCGGAGACGGACATGATGATTAGAATGGTGCCGGAGACGTTTTTCTTTGATCTTGTAATGCGCGTGGTGTTTATAGGCGGCGGCTCAATGCTCGTCGTATTAGCGGCGGCTGTGCTGCTCAGGTTTAGATTGGCGCGGAAGGAAAAGCTATCCGCAATTAATCATGAATAAGGAATAGATATGCAATACAATGAAATGGCGCAGGCTGCGCTGAAAAAAATGGCAGGAGGAAATGCCGTCATACTTGCGATAGAGACGAGCTGCGACGAGACGGCTGCGGCTGTGGTCAGAAACGGGAGAGAGGTTCTCGGCAGTTCTATATATTCTCAAATACCTGTACATAGAGAGTACGGAGGGGTAGTTCCTGAGCTGGCGTCGAGAAATCACGTTGAAAAGCTGCCGTTTGTAGTGGATGAAGCTCTTTCGCAGGCGGGGATGAAGCTGGAGGATGTGGACGCGCTGGCTGTAACCCAGGGGCCGGGGCTCGTCGGCGCGCTTTTGACAGGTGTTGCTTATGCGAAAGCTCTTGCGTTCGCGCTAAAGAAGCCTCTGATACCTGTCAACCATATGGACGGGCACATAAGCGCAGGCTATATCACTCATGCTGATTTAAAACCGCCTTTTCTTTGTCTTGTGGCTTCCGGAGGTCATACTCAGATAGTTCGTGTTGCGGATTACGGCGAATATGAGCTGATAGGCGAGACGCGAGACGACGCGGCGGGAGAAGCTTTTGACAAAGTGGCACGTGTGCTGGGGCTCAGCTATCCGGGCGGACCGAACATATCCAAATTAGCCAAAGAGGGGAACGCCGAGGCTTTTACATTGCCGCGCAGCTTTAAAGGAGAATCTCATTTTGATTTTTCGTTCAGCGGTATAAAAACGGCGGTTATCAACCTTATACACAATCTGGAGCAGAAGGGCGACGAGATACCAAAAGCCGACGTTGCGGCGAGCTTTCAGAAGGCGGTAGTGGACGTGCTCACGGACAATATTTTCCGTGCCGCTGAGGCAGGCGGAGACAAGACAATCGCCCTGGCAGGCGGAGTATGCGCGAATGCCGCTCTGCGAGAGTCGGTAGAAATGCGCGCGGGGAGAGAAGGCATAGAAATGTATTTGCCCGATTTGAAATACTGCACTGACAATGCGGCGATGATAGGCGCGGCGGCATACTATGCAATGCACCGCGGAGCAGCGAAATTGGATCTGAACGCAGACCCTGCTCTTTTATTTTAATAAATGCAAATTATGTCAAGTAAGACATATAAGAGGCATATATTTATAAATGACGGGGCAGCGCCCCTTATGAAAGCGCGGAAAAAACTGCGCACGTGCGGGTGTTTATTGATTAATACAGTTTTTCATTTCTAATAACATCACTCCATAAATAAGGAGGTTGCTGTATGAGTAACGAAAAGCTTGATAGAATAATAGAGAGAAGAAAATTGCTCGTTGTCGCTGTGATGATCATTGCGGCAATAATCGTGCTGATACTGATCCAAACGAGAACGGACATATTGCAGACGTCGGCGTATCCTGCTCTTTCCGGAAGGAGAGTAGTCATAGACGCAGGGCATGGGGGTTCGGACGGAGGAGCAATAGGCTCGTCGGGAACGATAGAAGCGGAGATAAACCTCTCAATAGCTGAAAAGCTGAAAACGGCTCTGGAGGGATACGGCATGACCGTGGTTATGACACGCGAAACAGAAGAAGCGGTGGCGGCTGACAAAAAATCCGACATGGCAAAGCGCAGAGAGATAATACAGACCAGCGGTCAGGACGTGACGGTTAGTATACACCAAAATAAACATACTGACAGCGACGCTCGCGGACCGCAGGTTTTTTATGCTCCCGGCTCGGCAGAAGGCGAAAAGCTCGCCGTATGTATTCAGGAACGCATGAATACGGAGCTGCAAGTAGAAAAACCTCGAAGCGCGGCGGAGGGCAACTACTATATAGTCAAATCCGGAGAGGCGCCGGCGGTAATAGTGGAATGCGGTTTTATTTCCAACCCGGCGGAGGAGATAGAGTTGGGGAAAAAGGCATATCAGCTCAGGATAGTAAAAGCTATAGCTGAGGGATTGCAGGATTATTTTGGTGAATCAGCCGCGTAGAATACAAGGAGAAATTGATATGGATATACTCGCGCCTATAGGAGAAAAGCAAGCGCGGATGAAACCGCCGCTCGTTCTGGCATACATAGGGGATACTGTTTACGATTTGTATGCGCGCGCCAGCAGGATAAAGAGCAGCGGCGCAGGAGTGGGCGCGCTGCACAGGGAGGTTAGCGGCATAGTCAACGCGGGCGCGCAGGCTGAAGCCGCAGACAGAATAATGGACATGCTTACGGAGCAGGAGAGGGACGTGTTTCGCAGAGGCAGAAACGCAAAGGTAGCGACAACGCCGAAAAATATGTCCGTGGCGGATTATCACAAGGCGACGGGTCTCGAAGCGGTGATAGGATACTTATATCTTTCCGGAGAAAAAAACAGAATTGACGTCCTTTTCGACAATATATTAGGGGAGAATAATGAAGGATAGCATAGATACAAACGGAATAGTAATAGGAAGGAATACTGTGCGCGAGGCGCTGAAATCCGAGAGAAGCGTGGACGCGGTGTATGTGGCCTCGGGCGCGCAGGACGGGAGCATACGCGAGCTGTTAGCTCTGGCGAAGAAAAACGGAGTTCCTGTCAAGCAGGTGCCGAGGAGCAAGCTGGATGAAATGGCTATGCCGATGGGATTTAACGGGCGAACGGGAAATCATCAGGGAATAGCGGCTCAGGTATCACCCGTGAAATATGCTGAGCTGGACGACGTTTTTGCCAAGGCTGAATCGGAAGGCAGACCGCCGTTTATAATTGCGCTGGACGGAATATCGGACAACCAGAATCTCGGCGCAATAGTCAGGAGCGCGGAGGTTTTTGGAGCGCATGGCGTCATCATCCCTCGCAGGCGAAGCGCGTCTATGACGGCGGCGGCCTGCAAGGCGGCGTGCGGCGCGGAAGAATACATACCCATAGTCAAGGTGACGAATATGGCGTCCACGATAGATGTGCTCAAAGAGCGCGGAGTCTGGGTCGCGAGTGCGGATATGGGAGGAGTACCGGCTCAAAAATGTAATTTGTCAGGGGCGCTCTGTCTTGTGATCGGCGCGGAAGGCGAAGGAGTATCGCGTTTAGTCAGAGAGAGAAGTGACTTCGTGGTGAGTATAGAAATGAAAGGTAAGATTGAATCGCTTAACGCTTCCGCTGCTGCTGCGGTGCTTATGTATGAAAAGACGAGGCAGGATTCATGAATTCAGAAGCACTCGAAGAGATGCGCTTGTATCAGGACATGGAGGATGCCGAGCTTGCAGAGAGGGCGCGGCGCGGAGATAACGATGCGCTGGATTTTCTGATGAGCAAATATAAAAATCACGTCAGAAAAAAAGCGAGGTCGTACTTTCTCATAGGCGCGGACAGAGACGATCTTATCCAAGAGGGTATGATAGGTCTTTATAAAGCTATACGGAGCTACGACGCGGATAAGCGGAAGTCCTTTTACGCTTTTGCAGAGCTTTGTATTACTCGCCAAATGATAACGGCAATCAAGACCGCGACCAGAAAAAAGCATTTTCCGCTCAACTCATACGTATCGCTGGACGGGACGGCATATGAGAGCGACGATGCAAGTCAGACGCTGATGGATGTTACGGTAGGGATGGAAGAAAGCACGCCGGAGCAGATATACCTGGAAAAAGAATCCATACGTGACATAAACAAGATGATAGACGACAAGCTTTCGTTGCTGGAGAGGGATGTTTTGGAGATGTATCTCATGGGCTACACATACGGTCAGATAGCTTCTATGCTGGATAAACCGCAGAAATCTGTAGATAACGCATTGCAGAGAGCTAAGGCTAAGCTGCTTCGCGCGCTCAGTTAGTAATTTCAGGAGCGGTGTAGACATTCAAGCGTTAAAAGTGTAAAATAAAGTGCCGGGACAGAAAAGCGTTTTCGGCGAAAATTACTACGGTTAGAAATATAAATTACAAAAGAAAAATCATAATAGTATTCCGGAGTCAAAGAGCGCCGGACTTGCAAATAGATATATAGACAATTTGGAGGTAATAAACTTGGCTAACGAATTTGTTTTAACGCGCAAAGGTAAAGAGGAACTTGAGCAAAAGCTGGAGTATCTAAAAACCGTAAAACGCGCTGAAATATCAGAACAGATTAAAATTGCACGCGGCTTCGGCGACTTGAGCGAGAACGCAGAATATACCGAGGCGAGAAACGAGCAAAGCAGAATCGAAGGTCAGATCGCAGATATGGAGAAGCAGCTGCTCAATGCAGTTGTCGTAGATGACGAGGACATAAATCTGACCAGAGTAGGCGTAGGTACGAAGGTTCGTATGATAGAAATAGCGCTCGATGCTAAGGGAATGCCGACGGACGAGACAATCGGAGAAGAAGAGACGTTCCGCATACTGGGCTCGGCTGAGTCGGATGTAGACGCCGGCTCAATATCAAACGAATCTCCTGTGGGCTCGGCGCTGATGGGCAGGATGGTAGGAGAAAAGGTCAAAATTGAAGTGCCGGCAGGCGCGATATGCTTTGAAATAAAGGAAATTTCAAGAGCGTAGGTTTTATCACAAAATACAATATTAATACTCAAATACATAAGGAAAAGATATGGCAGACAATAACAATCAAAACAGCAAGCAGCAGAAGCAGGAAAAGACAGAGGATATAACCCAAGTTAGCAGGCTGCGCCGCGAGAAGCTTGCGGCTATGCGCGAAGCGGGCAATGATCCTTTTAATATAATGAAGTTTGACCGCACGGCGACATCCAAGCAGATTTTTAACGACTTTGAAAACTTGGAAGGCAGCGTTCAGACTATCGCGGGCAGAATCATGAGCAAGCGCGTAATGGGAAAAGCAAGCTTCTTCCACGTGCTGGACGCCGAAGGTCAGATACAGTGCTACGCCCGCAAGGACGTAATGGGAGAAGAGCCGTATAAGACATACAAAACGTATGATATAGGCGACATTGTAGGCGTAAAGGGCGAGGTCTTCCGCACGAATGCAGGAGAGATAACAGTAAAAGCGCACGAGGTAACGCTCCTGAGCAAGTCTCTGCTGCCTTTGCCGGAGAAATTCCACGGCCTCAAAGACCCCGAGCTGAGATACAGACAAAGATATGTGGATCTGATAGTCAATCCTCAGGTTCGCGACACATTTAAAGCGCGTTCTGCTATTATCAAGCATGTACGCGACTTCATGGATTCCCGCGGATACATTGAGGTGGAAACTCCCATACTGCACGGCACGGCAGGCGGCGCGGCGGCTCGTCCGTTCGTGACGCATCACAATACGCTGGACATAGATATGTATTTGCGCATTGCGACGGAGCTGCATTTAAAGCGTCTAATCGTAGGCGGGCTGGAGAAGGTTTACGAGATTGGCAGAATATTCCGCAACGAAGGAATGGATTTAAAGCATAATCCTGAGTTTACGACAATAGAGCTCTATGAAGCATATACGGATTACAAGGGCATGATGGAGCTGTGCGAGAATCTTTTTGCATACTGCTGCGAAAAGGTCAACGGCACGACGAAGATAAAGTATCAGGGGACGGATGTAGATTTGACAGTGCCGTGGGCGAGAATGACCATGGCAGAAGCGGTAAAGAAATACTCCGGAGCTGATTTTGCGGCGTGTGAGAATGATGAGGAAGCGAGAGAGCTTGCAAAATCTATAGGTCTTAATGTACAGCCCGGTCAGACAAGAGGAACGCTGATGAATGCTGCGTTTGAAGAATTTGTCGAGGACAATTTGATCCAGCCCACTTTCATAATGGATTATCCTGTCGAAGTTAGCCCGCTGGCGTCGAGAAAACCGGATGAGCCGTGGCTGACAGAGAGATTCGAAGCATTCGCGACGGGCAGAGAGCTGGGCAACGCATTCTCCGAGCTTAACGACCCGATAGATCAGAAAGCCAGATTTGAACAGCAGCTAAAGCAGAGAGAGGCGGGAGACGACGAGGCTCACATGATGGATGAGGATTATGTAACCGCTCTGGAATACGGCATGCCTCCGACGGGCGGCCTGGGCATAGGCATTGACAGAATGGTTATGTTGCTCACAGATCAATATTCAATCCGCGAGGTATTGCTGTTCCCGACGATGAAGCCTCTGAATGGCGCGAACAAGGGAGCTAAGGCTTCTGAAGCTGCTGCAAATGATGTAAAAGCTGAGCCGGAAGAGATTGATTTTTCCAAAGTGAAGGTAGAGCCTTTGTTTGAGGAATTTGTAGATTTCGATACATTCAGCAAGTCTGATTTCAGAGCGGTAAAGGTTAAAGAATGTGTAGCAGTACCGAAGTCCAAGAAGCTGTTACAGTTCACTCTGGACGACGGAACAGGCACTGACAGAACTATTTTAAGCGGTATTCACGCTTATTATGAGCCGGAAGAGCTGGTCGGCAAGACATGCATCGCTATTACAAATCTTCCGCCGAGACCCATGATGGGAATTGAATCCTGCGGCATGCTGATTAGTGCCGTTCACGAAGAAGAAGGCGAAGAAAAACTGCATCTCTTGATGGTGGACGATCACATTCCTGCGGGAGCGAAGCTGTACTAAGGCGATATACTTTATAAAACAGTATGAGCGATAACTTGCTAATTGCATCTTTTGGATTTAAAGGTTTATATAGCTGCTGAATTACTTGTAAACTCTGATTTATGAAAAGAGATGTGAAAAGGCACTCTCAGGCGTTGAAGAACAATATGGCTTAGACGATTTAGTTCCTGCTATGATACACGAGGAGCAATATAGATATTAGTCTGTGGAAAGAGGTGAGAGCGTGAACGTAAAAAACGCGAAGAAGAAACTGGAATTCGACAAAGGCAAGTTCTGGAGATACATCGCGGGCAAGCTGCTCGCGACGCTGGCTGCTTTGGTTTTGGTGCTGCTTGCGCTTTTTACTGCGCTCAATACCGTTAACGTGCAGGTAATAACAGAGGACGGCTTCAGCAAACGGGCTTCCGTAATTCTGACGCCTGTTGAGAACAGCGACACAGAGCTGCTCGGGAAGGTGTTTACACAGGACTTTCTGAACGAGACAGAGCTGGACACACAGACCAGAAACAGAGGCTATACCATAAGCAACTATGCACAGAGCACAAGCGTATCCTTTCATATCGTGTTCCCGTGGTCTAAAAAAGTAAAGCTCACAGTAGAGGATGAAATATCCGACATATCCGCTGCGCTTACGTCTACACTTCCTGAAGATCAGGTTACGGATTACTTTATACAAAGCGGCGTATATGACGTCGTTTTGGTGAAGCAGAACGGCAGCTGGCTCATAGACAGTATAGAGATGAAAGAGGACAAAACTATAAAAGGCGAGGATATTCCCCAGCCGAGTGAAAGCGCGGAGGTGACGGAATCGTGGGACGAATAGAAACGAAAAGCGAGTCGCTGCCTTTCGCGCGGAACAGAGTTTTGCTCGCGCCCTTGGCGGGCGTGACGGACGTATCGTTCCGAAGGCTATGCGCCGCTCAGGGCGCAGGTCTTACCTATACTGAAATGGTCAGCGCAAAGGGGATAAAATACGGAAGCAAGCGCACCAGGGAGCTGCTCGCTGTATCTGAAGAAGAAGGAAAAGCAGGAGTGCAGCTTTTTGGCAGCGAGCCGGATATAATAGCGGAGACAGCGAGAGAATTAGAAGGGGAGATGGGCGATAAAATCGCCCTTTTCGATATTAATATGGGATGTCCCGCGCCGAAGATTGTAAATAACGGAGAGGGCTGCGCGCTTATGAAAAACGCCCGCGCCGCGGGGAAAATCATCTCGGCAGTTAAAAAAGCGACGAAACTGCCCGTCACGGTAAAATTCCGAAAGGGATTCGATCCGACTATTCAAAATGCGGCTGATTTTGCGGTTATAGCAGAGGATAACGGCGCAGACGCCGTGACAATACACGGCAGGCTTAGGTCTCAGTATTACGAAGGCAAGGCAGATTGGGATATAATAGCCAGGATTAAACAAAAGATAAGCATACCCGTGATAGGCAACGGAGATATATTCGACGCCGAGAGCGCGGAGAAAATGCTGCAATATACAGGCTGCGATGGGATAATGGTGGCTCGCGGCGCTCTGGGAGATCCTTTCATATTCCGTGAGATATTGGAATACTTTAAAACAGGGGTAATAAAAAAATCGACGCCGGCCGAGAGACTGGATGCTCTGGAAGAGCACGCGCGGCACGCCTGCCTTCAAAAGCCGGAGAGCGTCGCTATAAAAGAGATGCGCAAGCATGCTGCGTGGTACACGAAGGGAATGCATGGCGCGAGAGAAATGAGAACGAGATTGGTCAGAGTGAATACTCTTGCACAGCTTTTGGAGCTTACGCAAGAAATAAAACAAGCTCATATCAGTGAGTGAAGAGGCGAGATATGCAGGGAACATATTATATTGGAATGGACTGCGGTTCTACCACAGTAAAAACTGTGGTTATAAATAAGGACATGCAGATTATTTATAAGAAATATGAGAGACACCACTCCCGAGTGAGAGAGACGGCGCTCTCTCAGATGAGCGACGTAAAAAGAATAGTGCTGCCGAATGCGAGAATTCACTTTGCGCTTTCAGGTTCGGCGGGACTTGGGCTTTCGGGTTCGTCCGGCCTGCCGTTTGTGCAGGAGGTTTTTGCGACGAAAAAAGCATGTGGTGTGCTCATCCCGGGAACAGATGCGGTCGTGGAGCTGGGCGGAGAGGACGCGAAAATACTTTTCCTGTCCGGCGGAAACGAAGAGAGAATGAACGGCACTTGTGCGGGAGGCACGGGTGCTTTTATTGACCAAATGGCGGCGCTGCTGTCAGTGACTGCGCCGGAGCTGGACGAGCTTTATTTCGGGCATAAGCAGATATACAATATAGCTTCGCGCTGCGGCGTTTTTGCAAAGTCTGACATACAGCCGCTGCTCAATCAGGGCGCGAGCAAAGAGGATATTGCCGCGAGTATATATCAGGCTATAGTATCGCAGACAATATCAGGACTGGCGGCGGGGCGAGAACTGAAAGGGAAAATAGCTTTTCTCGGTGGGCCGCTGACGTTCGGCCTTGGGTTAAGAGATAGATTTGTAAAAACTCTGAAGCTGGATGAGGAGCACGCCATATTCCCGGATAACGCGCAGTATTTTGTGGCTATGGGCACGGCGATGCTCGCGGCGGAGGAAGAACCGCTGTCTATGCAGGAAATCGCGCTTGCGCTGACGAAACCGTCTGAAGCTGACTTTACAAATTCGCTGCCGCCGCTTTTTGCCAACTTCGAGGAATATCAGGAGTTCAAAGCAAGACATGAGAAGGATACGGTAGAAAATGCGGATATTATGACATATTCCGGCAAGGCGTATCTTGGAATAGATGCGGGATCTACAACGACGAAGCTGGCGCTTATAACAGAGGATGGCAAAATGCTCTACAGCTTCTACGACGCCAATCATGGAGAACCTCTGGATGTAATACGTCTTGAGCTTATCAAAATATACGAGCAGATAGGGGACAGAGTGCAGATATGCGGATGCACAGTCACGGGATACGGAGAAGAGCTGCTGAGGCACGCTCTGCACGCGGACGACGGAATAGTAGAGACTGTGGCGCATTTTCATGCAGCTCGGGCGTTCGATCCGGATGTTGACTTTATAATTGATATAGGCGGGCAGGATATGAAGTGCTTCAAGCTCAGAAACGGAGCTATAGATTCCATAATGCTCAATGAAGCATGCTCGTCGGGCTGCGGGTCGTTTATAGCCAGCTTCGCTCAGGCTCTGGGCTACGAGACAGCTGACTTTGCTTCTTTGGGACTTTTTGCTAAACATGCGGCAAATCTGGGTTCACGATGCACTGTATTTATGAATTCCAGCGTAAAACAGGCGCAGAAGGACGGCGCGACGGTAGAGGATATATCGGCGGGGCTGTCTGTAAGCGTAGTGAAAAACGCGCTGTATAAGGTAATACGCGCAAAGAGCCCAGACGACATAGGAAATCACATAGTTGTACAGGGCGGAACCTTCTTGAACGATGCAATACTGCGCGCTTTTGAGCGAGAGGTGGGGAAAGATGTCGTCAGACCGACCATAGCAGGACTCATGGGCGCATACGGCGCGGCGCTTCATTCTAAAATGCTGGGCAAGGAGAAAAGCACGTTAATATCACTCGAACAGCTAAAGAACTTTACGCACAAGTCTAAAGTTGCGGTATGCAAAGGCTGCGAGAATCATTGCAAGCTGACGGTGAATATGTTCCCGGGCGGAGAAAAATTCATATCGGGCAACAGGTGCGAAGGCGCGCTGGGCGGCAAAAAGAGCGATATACCCGATTTGTACGCCTATAAGCTGGAAAGAGTGCAGCAGATTCCAAAACAAGGCAAAGGCAGAACTATAGGAATACCGCTTGGACTGAATATGTACGAGAATCTTCCGTTCTGGACGACGCTGCTTACGGAAATGGATTTTAAAGTAGTGACGAGCGGAGTAGGAAGCAGAGAGACGTATATGCTCGGACAGCATACAATTCCTTCGGACACCGTCTGCTACCCTGCGAAGCTGATGCATGGTCACGTAGAGAGGCTCATGGATCAGGGCGTGGACGCTATATTCTATCCGTGTATGCCGTATAACTTTAATGAGAATCTGGGAGACAACTATTATAATTGTCCTGTGGTTGCGTATTATCCGGAGCTTTTGGCTGCGAATGTAAAAAGGCTGGCGGAGGTCAAGTTTATGAATCCGTATCTGGCGCCGCACAATCCAAAGGAATTCAAAAAGCATGTGCAGAAGTATTTTTATCAAACGATGGGAATAGACAAAAAAGTCAGCGCCGCCGCGGTTGATAAAGCATACGAGGCGTACTACGAATATAAAGAGGATGTATTCCGCAAAGGCGACGAGGCGATAGCATACGCTCGGGAAAACGGCATGACGATAATCGTGCTGGCGGGCAGACCTTATCACGTAGATACAGAAATAAACCACGGCATAGACGTACTGCTTGGTTCGCTCGGCTGCGTTGTGGTGAGCGAGGATGCAATAAGACCGAGAGAGCGAGGCAGATTGAACGTGCTTAACCAATGGACGTATCACGCGAGACTGTACGAGGCGGCGAGGTACGTGTTGGAGAACGATGACATGGAGCTGGTGCAGCTGGTGTCGTTCGGATGCGGTCTGGACGCCATAACGACAGATCAGGTAAAGGACATACTGGAAGGTGGCGGGAAGCTGTATACACAGCTGAAGATAGATGAGATTAACAATCTCGGCGCGGCTAAGATAAGGCTGCGCAGCCTGCTCGCGGTGGAGGGACTGAAACATGGCTGAGATAATCAGAGACCCCAAAACGGGGAGAGTGCTGTTCACGGAAGAAATGAAGGAGGAGTATACTATACTGGCTCCCATGATGGCGCCGATACACTTCTCTATGTTCGAGCAGATATTTGCGTCTGAGGGATACAAGGTAAAGATGCTTACTTCCACTAACGACGCGATAAAAGATATAGGATTGCAAAACGTACACAACGACACGTGCTATCCGGCTCTGCTCGTCGTAGGGCAGATGCTGGAGGCGCTGCAAAGCGGGGAATACGACACTAATAAAGTGGCGTTGTTCATGACGCAGACGGGCGGAGGATGCAGAGCGTCGAACTACATTCATTTGATAAGACGAGCGCTCAAGCGCAACGGTCTGGAGCATATCCCTGTGCTGTCATTCAACATGGTGGGCATGGAGAAAAACCCCGGCTTTAAAATAACACCGAAGCTCATGCTCAAGCTGTTTTTTGCGATACATTACGGAGATGCGCTAATGCTTCTCTCGAATCAAACCAGACCATACGAAAAGAACAAGGGCGAAACAGACGCGCTCATAAAAAAATGGACGGATTATCTGAACGGAAGCATAAGGATTTTCCTCAAGCTGGGTAAGAATCTCAAGCAGATGGTGCGCGACTTCGCGGATATAGAACTGACAGGAGAGAAAAAGGTCAAGGTCGGGATAGTAGGGGAAATATATGTCAAATATGCTCCTCTGGGGAACAACAATCTGGCTGATTTTCTCGAAAGTGAAGACGTCGAGGTTATAATACCCAGTCTTTTGGACTTTTTCCTGTACAGTATAAATCACAGAGTTGAGGACAGAGAGATGCTGGGGATAAAGAAGTTTTCGCAGTTTTTCTCTATGATAGCAGAGAAGGCAATGGTGCATCTGCAAAATCAGCTTGTGAAGATAGTAAAAAAGAATTCCGATTTCAGACCGTGCGCACAGTTTTATGAGACTAAAAAGCTCGTGAAAGGCTATGTAAGCCCGGCGAATAAAATGGGCGAGGGCTGGCTGCTCACGGGAGAAATGCTGGAGCTGATACACTCGGGCATTCCGAACGTGATATGCACTCAGCCATTTGGCTGCCTGCCGAATCACATAGTAGGCAAGGGCATGATCCGAAAGATACGAGAAGAAAACCCCGGAGCAAATATAGTTGCAATAGACTACGACCCGGGCGCGACAAAGATAAATCAGGAAAACAGAATAAAGCTGATGCTAAGCGTGGCGAGAGACGCCATGCTGGGAGCTGACGCGCCTGAGGAGCTTTTTAACGCGCCGCCTGTGGACATAACCGAAATGGGTGTAGAGGCTAAATGAGATTATTAAAAAAATCGACTTTGCCGCCGTAGGCAGAGTCGATTTTTAATATACAAAAAGGAGAGAACGGACAGAACCGAACTCTCCGCAAGTATTATGAATTAAAAACTACCGCTATCATTGTCAGCTCGGTATTTCCCGTGTTTTCAAGAGAATGAGAGGAACCGTCGGGACAGAAGAGCGAATCTCCTGCGCGGACGGTCTGAGCCTTTCCGTTCTCGACGTACAGACCTTCGCCGGAGAGTATATAATATAGCTCGCCGTCTCCGGAGTGCATGTGATAGCCTATGGCTGCGCCTGCGGGAAGAGTAAGCCGTGCTGTCAGAGAGCTGCTTTTGCCCATTTCGTCCGGGGTTAGGAGGTGTTCAAAGGCGACGTCGCCTTTTCCGCCGCGCGGAGCGTTTTTAACTTCGTTACGCTTTTCGATAAGCGGCATCAGCAGTACGCCTCCTTGAGAAGCTCGAGAGTTTCATCTTTGCTCATGCGGATAGGATCGCATTTGAACATATATCCCGCCATATCCCATGCTTTCTCGTTGAAAAGAGGAAGGTCTGCCTCTGTAATGCCGTGAGCCGAGAGCGTGAGGTCAGCGACTCCGCACTGTTCCATAAGCTCAACGAGGCGGGTTACGAAATCCTGCGGGCAGGATGCGTCTTTTTTGCCGAGTGCGCGGGCCATTTCTGTCATCTTATCGCAGTTAGTGGCCATTTTGCTGTAATAAGCCTTTGCGAGTATTATCAGACCTTCGCCGTGCGCTACTTCCGGTTTAACCGCGGAGATTCCATGTTCGAGAGCATGAGGACCTATGCACGCGCTCGTCCATTCGACGATACCTGCGAGAGTGCTTGCGAGAGCCATGTTTTCGCGTGCGTCCGAATTGCTGCCGTTGTTGACAGCTTCGGCCAGGTTTTCGCCAATCAGAGAGATTGCCTTGAGCGCGAACATATCGCTTATGGGACTGGAGGTAGAGCTGATGTAGCCCTCCGTAGCATGGAAGAGAGCGTCAAAGCCCTGGAAGGCCGTGAGGCGCGGAGGTACGCTGAGCATCAGATCAGAGTCGACAATGGATATAGTGGGGAATGTATGCTTGCTGCCTTTGAAGCCGAAGCCGATTTTTTCCTGAGTTTTTTCGTCTGTTATTACAGCCCAGGGGTCGGATTCCGTGCCCGTGCCTGCGGTTGTGGGTATGGCGACGGTCGGGAGAGGAGCGTTCTTGGGACGCTGAGCCTTGCCTGAGCCGCCTGCTACATAGTCATAGAAATCGCCGCCGTTCGCCGCCGTGAGAGCGATTGCTTTGGCTGTGTCTATGACGCTGCCGCCGCCGATTCCGATGATAAAATCGCAGCCCGTCTCTTTAGCGAGAGCGCAGCCTTCGGTTACGTGAGCCTGAATGGGGTTTGGGAGAACCTTCTCGAAGAGCACGGTCTCGACCTCGCGTTCGCCAAGCAGGGAGAGAAGCTTATCCATAGCTCCGCTTCGGCGCAGAGAGCCGCCTGCGCTGGCGACGACAAGCGCCTTACGCCCGGGGAGGGAGATTTTCTTCAGCTTGGAGAGGGAGCCCGCTCCTATCAGCAGTTTTGTCGGGAATGTGAAATCTAAAAACATCTCGTCGTTCCTTTCTGTTTTTTGAAGTTCCGATATATCTACTATATCTACATTATATTATATTTTGGCAGCTTTTGTAAAGCCGGCTCGGCATAAAACAGGCGGCGAGTTCTTTTTTCAGAAAAAACGCATGTCTTTTTCTGAACACTTGTATTTTTTCGCGGGAAACAATATAATGTATACTGAGTTAGTATGAACACGGAGGGAAAACTCTTTGAATTGGATAAGCATGAAAATGATACTCGCGCCGGAAGCGCTGGACGAGCTGATAACCTCGCTGGCGGCGGAGGGGCTCACCCGAATAGCAGTGGAAGATCCGCGCGAGCTCAAAGAGCTGCTGGAGGGCAGCGTATATTACGATTATGTCGATGAGGATGTGAGCGAAAAGGTATACGGCGACGCGAGCATAACGGTGTATCTGCCGGAGAATGAGCAGGGGGCGGACATGCAGGCCGCGGCGATAAGAGCGGTCGAAAATGCTAAAAAAAGCTCAGGCGCGGAGATAAAAATAGAGCTGGACGGAATACGAGAAGAGGATTGGGCGAACAACTGGAAAAAATACTTTAAAGTAACTCCCGTCGGGAGCAGATTGGTAATAAAGCCCTCATGGGAGGAGATGGACGAGAAATATGCCGACAGAACTGTTCTCGAAATAGATCCGTCCTCCAGCTTCGGAACGGGAACTCACGATACGACAAGGCTCTGTCTGGAATTCCTCGACGCTGAAGTGGAAGGCGGCGAGACAGTGCTGGATATGGGCTGTGGTTCCGGAATACTCTCCGCCGCGGCGATGCTGCTCGGGGCGAAGGCTGTGACAGCGGTGGACATAGAGCAGAACGCCGCAGAAATAACAAAAGAAAATATGCGGCGCAACGGAATCTCGGAGGAGAAATACAGCGTACATCGTGCGAACGTGCTCGAGGACGAGAGCTTCGCTGAGAAGCTGTCGGAGACGAAGTGCGATATTATACTTGCAAATATAGTCGCAGATGTAGTTATGGCTATGGCGGAGCAATTCAAAAGATGCGCAAAGCCCGGCGCAAAGCTGATAGTCTCCGGCATAATAATAGAGCGTCTGGACGAGGTTTGCTCGTGCTTGATTGAACACGGTATAAAAATAGAATTAACTCGAATGACGAAAGACTGGGCTGCAATGCTTTGCAGGGTGAACTGATGCGCAGATTTTTCGCGGCCGGAGAGAGAGACGGGTTTCTCAAAATAGACGGAGATGAAGCGGCGCATATAACTCGAGTGCTGAGAGGCAGAGCAGGAGACAAGATTATCGCAATACTCGACGGCGAGGAGTGCGAATGTGAGATAACAGAGGCGTCAAAGAATGAAGTTACTGCTAAGATACTTTCCAGGAGAGAGTGCGCAGGAGATCCGAAGAAGAGAGTTACGCTGTACATCGCCTGTATAAAAAGCGATAAGCTGGAGCTGACAGTGCAGAAAGCGGCAGAGCTGGGCGCGGATTGCGTTGCATTTTTCGCCGCGGGGAGAAGCGTGCGCGTGCCGGATGAGAAATCCGGCGCGAAGCTCATGGGAAGATGCGAAAGAATAGCTTTGGAAGCTATGAAGCAATGCGGAAGGTCTAAAAAGATGAAGCTTGGCGGAATACTCGGCTTCGATGAGATGGTGAGACGAGTGAAGGAGCACGAGCTGGCGCTTTTGGCATATGAAGCGAGCGAAAGCTCGCTGCATAATGCAATGTGCGACGCGGACGATATAGCGTTGATAATAGGGCCGGAAGGCGGATTTGAAGAGGCGGAAGCGGAGACTCTGCGCGAGGCCGGCGCGAGGGAAGTCAGCTTGGGAAAGCGGATACTTCGTGCAGAAACGGCTGCTATAGCGTTGATGAGTATAGTGTCATACAGATACGGAGTGTAAGACAGTCTGTACTTGCTATATTTACAAAATCTGGTATAATTACATGAGAAAAGAGGTACAAGATACGGCGAATGAAGGCGGCATATTATACGTTAGGCTGTAAAGTGAATCAATACGATACGGAAGCTATGCGCCGCCTGATGGAAGAGGCGGGTTACGAGACGGTTAGCTTTGATGAAGCGGCGGACGTTTATATCGTAAACACATGCACTGTGACAGCGGTTGCAGATAAAAAGTCTCGTCAGATGATACGCAGGGCAGCTCATAAGAATCCGAACGCGGCGGTTATAGTATGCGGATGTCTCGCTCAATCTGAGGCTGAGGCTGTGATGGAGATTGAAGGCGTAAGCGCGGCTGTCGGGAATCAGGACAGGAGCCGAATAGTTGAGATAGCGGCAGCGGCGAAGGAAGGGAAGCAAAATGCCGTACACGACATATCTCAGCAGACTGAATTTGAGCGATTGAGTATCACTTCGAGCGAAGAAAAGACTCGCGCTCACATAAAAATATGCGAGGGATGCAATAATTTTTGCAGCTATTGTATAATACCGTATGCCAGAGGCAGAGTGAGATCCCGTAATATAGACGACATAGCGCGAGAGGCGAGAGATCTCGCCGAGAGCGGAGTGCGCGAGGTTGTGCTCACGGGGATACACATATGTTCATATGGGATTGATCTGCAAGACGGCGAGCTGATTGGCGTAATTGAAAGAGTTGCTAAGACGGAGGGAATAGACAGAGTGAGGCTCGGCTCTCTGGAGCCTTCGAGAATTACGCGCGCATTTTGCGAACGGGCGGCGAAAATACCTGAGCTTTGCGAGCATTTTCACGTATCGCTGCAAAGCGGCAGCGCGGGAGTGCTGAAAAGAATGAACAGGAAATACACGCCGGAGCAGTATGCAGAATGTGTGCGGAATTTGCGGGAATACTTCCGAAAACCTGCGATAACGACGGATGTCATAGCGGGTTTTCCGCAGGAGACAGAGGAAGAGCATAAGGAAACGCTGGAATTTCTGAGTTCAATAGGCTTTGCAAAAATACATGTGTTTCCGTATTCGGCGAGAAAGGGCACGCCTGCGGCGAAGCTGCCGCAGATACCGAATGCAGAAAAAAAGCGCAGAGCGTCTGAGATAGCAGAATTGGCGGATAAAATGGAGAGAGAATACCTCGAAAGCTTCGTAGGGGAAGAAGTCAGCGTATTGCTGGAGGAGCAAGACGGCGCAATGTACGAGGGACATGCGCGTCGATATATGAGAGTTCGCGCTGAGGGAACACAGAATGAAATTGTAAATGTGTTGGTACAGAGAGTCGAGGGAACGGTACTCTGTACGGACGGCGTATAAAACATAAAGGAGATGAAAAGATGGATGAATGCATTTTTTGCAAGATAATTGCGGGTGAGATCCCGTCGGACAAGGTATATGAAGATGAGAGCGTAATCGTGTTTCATGATTTGGCGCATAGAGCGCCGGTGCATGTGCTCGTAGTGCCGAAAAAGCACATACAGAGTACGCTGCAAATTGAAAAAGAGGACTCTGAGCTGCTCAGCCATATGTTTGAAGTAATAAAGACAGTAGCTAAGCAGATGGGCATAGCGGAAAGCGGCTATCGTCTTATGATTAATACGGGAGAGGACGGCGGACAGACAGTTCCGCATCTGCACATTCACATTCTGGGAGGTACGAAGCTGCCGGAGTAATGCGCGGAGGAAGGGGGAAGCTTTGGCGGATTCCAACATAACAAAAAAGGCTTTGGCATCGGCTATGAAGGAGCTGATGAAAACAAAGCCTTTTTCCAAAATCAGCGTGGGCGACATATGCGAGGCTTGTGATATGAGCCGAAAGAGTTTTTATTATCATTTTCACGACAAATATGAGTTGGTGAATTGGATATTTTATGTGGAATTTTTCGGCAAAATGCATGAAAAGGAAGATGCGACAGCAGAAGAACAGATTTTTATGCTGTGCAAGTATTTAGAAGAAAATAGAGAGTTTTATATCAATGCCTTAAAGGTGAAAGGGCAGGATTCCTTTAGGGATTATTTTCGTGAGCTGCTCGAGCCGGTGGCGGCGTCGTATATAGACGAACAATTTAAGCATGGAGAGGAATCTGAATTTATGGCGCGGTTTTTTCTCGATGCTTTGTTGGCGTCGGTGCAGCATTGGCTTAATGATATGCCGGATACATCGGCGGAGCGGTATACGTATTTGCTCAGCCAGGCGATAACAAGAACAGCTCAAATGATAGATTGACAATTTGATTGTTTCGTAAAGTATTATATTTAACTATGAGAGCTGCGCCGGAGGGAAAAGGCGCAGTTTACAGTTTAAATTTATGATTTATTTTATAGTATAAAATATTTAAACTTATGCAGAGACGGCAGAAGCCGCCTCGTTTTGTTTATCGTCAATATTTGCAAAGGTACTTGAAAAGACGCTGAGTAATATTATATAATAACCGTATAGAACATTGAAAGGAAAGACTTACAATGAAAATGAAACTGGCGGCTATGGCTGCTGTTCTCGCGATTATGACGGCGTGCAGCAGCCCTGTTCCGACTATGAATACCGATGCGGCAAGTGCATCGCCTACAGAGAGTGCGGCTGAGGCTGTGGCATCGGCTGAGGCAACGCCCGAGGCCGAAACGATAAAAAGACCTCAGGAGATTACGCAGCTCTCCAGCGGAGACACGGGAGAGAATGTAACTCTTTTACAGGAAAGACTCAAAGAGCTGGGATATTATCTGCCTGATGAGGCAACGGGCGAATACGACTTTAACACAGAAGGCGCTATATATACATTTCAGCGTCAGGCGGGCTTGGATATAGACGGCATAGCGGGCACGGCGACGCAGGAGCTGCTCTATTCGGAAGATGCAGAGGAGGCGGTGCCGTTTTCTGACTATGCGCCGACAGTCAACATGGAATACGCTGAGCTGGTGGGCGACGATGGACTGAGATCGTACCCGGAGGGCTATCCCGAAGCGGATACATATAAGATAATCGTAGACATAGCTAATCAGGTAACTATGGTCTACAAAAAGGACGACAACGGAGAATACACAGTTCCCGTGAGATACATGCTCTGTTCTACAGGATTGGAGGACAGAACGCCCGTCGGGACTTTTTCGATGGATTCTTACCGTGTAAGATTCAGCGTTTTTGTCAGAGACGGAAGATGCGGGCAGTATTGGACGCAGATACGCGGCGCGATATACTTCCATACAACGCTCTACTCCGAAGAGGACGCATCCACGTATCTTGAAGAAACGACGGCGGAATTGGGCAGCAAAGCTTCGCATGGCTGCGTGAGATTGTGCGTGCCCGACGCGCGATTCATGTGGTACAATATTGCTCCAGGGACAGAGTGCGTTATAAGAGAGGGCTCTACATCTGACGTTGAGACTGCGTATATACGTTCTCAGCTCAAGCTGGCAGACGCTCCGGAGGAGCATATGGATCTGAAGGCGGGAGAAATTCCGAACACAGATAACTGGAAGATAGAAGATGTAGCGCATGATGTGCCGTTTGTGCAGGGGTCGCAGGATTGATAAAGGCTTGCAGTTTAAGATAAAATGTTCTAAAAAAAGATAAAAAAGCACTTGACATATTTGGACAAGGCTGATATAATTTAATGCGTCGGTCGTAACCGGCGCGGCATGGCGGCGTAGCTCAGCTGGCTAGAGTACTCGGTTCATACCCGATTGGTCGGTGGTTCGAATCCACTCGCCGCTACCATAGACAACAGCTTTTCGTGAGCTGTTGTTTTTTTATTTACTTTTCGCCGGCGGCTGACTGAAAGTTTTTTAAATTTGTAAATTTTGTGTATGGATTAATGTAAGTGAGTGAATTATATAGTATAATAATAGTCGTGCAGATAAAACGCATTTTATAGTGCTGATATAGGAGGAATATATGGGTGTAATTAAGAGGATAGCATGTACGGCGCTGTCTGCGATGATGATGCTTTCTTTTGGAGCAATCGGAGTGAATGCAGAGGCTTTGAGCTCATCATCAGAGGACAGCCTGAGTCTCGCCTGGGACATTGTGGACGAAGCAGATGGATATGTGATTTATCGCATAGACGATAGCGGAGAACTGCAAGAAATAGCGAATGTCGAAGAGTGCAGATATACGGACGAGGGCTTGGAGCCTAATACTGAGTACAATTATATTGTCAAACCATACAAGACGGAAGATGAAAACGACGTATGGCTGGAAAACGGCGAGCAGCAAATCAGCTTAAAAACAGATTCGGAAACGGATGAAACTATAAGCCGGAATGAGGACAACTCCAAAGCTGAAATGCAGGAGACGAAGAGTTTTAAATCTTTTGCAAAAGCAGTCACTCAGATGACCAAAAAGCACAGAACGGAAAAAGCTGAGACATCGGGAAAAAGGGAAAGGGCTGTTTTATCCGGAAATTCCACGAGCAGAATTATAGTTCAGACGAATGGACACGAAATATCATTTGACGGATACAATGCTCAGCAGATAGTAAAAGGTCCGAACGGAATATATGTAGCGCAGTTTGACAATGAGAGCGACGCGGAATACGCCATGGATCAGCTGAACGGCGACGATAACGTGCAGTACGCAGAGATGGACTGTTATGCCTCCGGATGCGCAGACGAGGAATCGGAGAGCATCAGCTACAACTCATGGGGCATAGAGATGATGGGAGCGGACAAGTACGCGGAGTGGACCGCGGCGAACACTCAGGAAGAGCTGATAGTCGCTATGGTTGACTCGGGAATAGACAGCGACCATCCTTATTTTGAAGGAAAGATAGCAGAGGGCGGTTATGATTTTATAGATGACGATGATGATCCGGAGGATGAATACCGCCATGGAACATGTACCGCAGGCATTGTCCTGGATACGACGCAGGGTCTGAATGTCAAGGTTTTGCCGATACGTGTATTGGATTCGTCAACAGTGGGGACGAGTCTCTCTGTAGGCAACGGCGTCAGATATGCGGCGGACAGCGGCGCAAAAGTTATAAACATGAGTCTGCGAATGGACGAACACAGCGAATATGTGGATGAAAGCATAAAATACGCCGTAAGCAAAGGCTGCGTGGTAGTTGTAGCGGCGGCAAACGATAAGCAAAATATAGATGAGTGTAACTGCTGCCCTTCGCATGTCTCAGAAGCGATAACCGTAGGCGCGATAGACAGCAGCTACAATAGAGCTAGTTTTTCAAACTATGGCTCTACTTTGGATATAGCTGCGCCCGGAGTGAAAGTAAAATCATGTGAATTGGGAGGAGGATACAGCGCTCGATCCGGAACTTCGGCTTCGGCGGCTCATGTATCAGGAGCTGTGGCTATGATAAGGCTCATGAATCCCGAATATACGCCGGAGGATGTGCTTGAACTCATAAAAGAAAATGCAAAAGATCTTGGAGATTCAGGATGGGATGAGTATTACGGCTGGGGCGCAATACAGCTGGAAAACTTGCCTGAGCCAAACGGCATAAAAATCGAGAGTACGGAAGCGGAAGTGGGCAAGGGAGAGAGCATAACTCTCAAAGCGTATGGTATGCCGAATTATGCGTCGAGAACTGCGATAAAATGGAGCAGCAGCGATGACAGTACGGCTACGGTAGATGAGAGCGGAAACGTAACCGGAATAAAGCTCGGCAGCGCAGTGATAAAAGCGGAGACAAAGAACGGATATGCGGCCTCTTGTACAGTTACGGTAAAGCAGAATCCCAGTTCTGTCACATTGTCAAAAACCTCTGCAACAATTGACAAGGGTTCGACTTTGACTCTGAGCGCGACAGTTGCGCCGAGCAATGCGGAGAACAAGACCCTGACGTGGAGCAGCAGCAATACCAAAGTGGCTACGGTGAACAGCAGCGGAAAGGTGACTGCTAAGAGCGGAGGAACGGCGACTATAACAGCCAAGACGGCAAACGGAAAGACTGCGTCATGTAAAATCACGGTCAGAGTGTATCCGACTGCTATAAAGCTGAGTAAGACCTCCGGGACTATAGACGTCGGGAAAACGCTGACGCTGAAAGCGACCTACACCCCGAGCGACACAACGGTAAAGACACTGACGTGGAGCAGCAGCAATACCAAAGTAGCTACGGTGAACAGCAGCGGAAAAGTGACAGCAAAAAAAGTAGGGACGGCAACTATAACCGCAAAAACGAGCAACGGGAAAAAGGCAGTATGTAAAATCACGGTGAAAAAGTTTCCTACGAAGGTTACGCTTTCAAAGACAAGCGCAAAGATAAGACTTGGCAAAACGCTGCAGCTTAAAGCAACTGTATCTCCCAGCAGCGCGACGACAAAAACCGTAACGTGGAGCAGCAGCAATACCAAAGTGGCTACGGTGAACAGCAGCGGAAAGGTCACGGCTAAGAAAGTAGGAAAAGCGACGATAACCGCAAAGACGCACAATGGCTTGACAGCGACATGCGTTGTTGATGTGCAGATATACCCGACGGGCTTGAGAATAAATCAAAGCAATACAACGCTAAAAGTAGGAAAAACATTGCAGATGACCGTGAATGTCTATCCCACAAACGCAACGGATAAGACAATCAAATGGAGCAGCAGCAATACCAAAGTGGCTACGGTAAGCAGCAGCGGGAAAGTTACCGCTAAGAAGAAGGGCACTGCTAAAATTACGGCGAAATCATGGAATGGGTACATCTCTACGCGAACGATAACGGTTAAATAGAATTAAAAAACAGCGTATAAAAAAGACGGCGCACGTCGAAAGTTGAATGAACGAGCTCGCGCCGCCGTCTGCGCTAATAGTTAATTAATAGCAAGAGGTGCGGCAACTTACAGTGTTGTCGCACCTCTTAATTATTACCGCCGCTGCAAACCGTAAATTATTGTAAAGTATTGCTTTTAGCTGTGATGTAAATATGTCCTATTCCGAAAAGGACTGCGCTAATCATCAAAAGCCAATGCCGCAGCAAAAAGCCGGACAGCAGGAAAATACAGGTCGGTATGACGGACAGCACAATCGCATTGAAATTTCCCCCATGTTTGAAATAGAGCCGCCAAAATATATAATACAGAACAACTAACAATGTATTGCCGCCCAGATAGAGCGACATAGCCGCAATGCTTTTAAATTCGAATTTCCAAACAAGCAGAGGCAGCCACATAAAGATTATGCAGGAGTATCTGCCTATTTGCTCGAGTAATATCATCACGGTATTGTGCGGCTGATCGTCGGAGGAGTTATTCCTGAGTGCATATACAATATTCGGAATGAGTATCAGCGTTACGATTATCGCGCCTATTAGATTTATCCAACCAAATTCCATTTAAGCCGTCTCCTGCAACTCAGTATTTGTCTGATTTATTTTCTGCAGAGAAAACTGAGTGCGAGATTTTTTACTTTTTCGGGAGCGCCCGGGGTGGAGAGCTGATGATCTCCGCCGAATATCAATGTTATATCTGCGCCGTTCTGCTGCGCAAAACGCAGAGCGTCATCCGGAGAAGCGGTATCGTCCGCCATTCCGTGTATCATACACAGCTCGGCCGAACCTTTTTTATATAGGCTGAAAACGTCGTTTGCAGCGAAATCATCTGCAAGAGCAGAGGTTAGCTTCAGAGGGCGATAGTATCTATTGTCGATTATGTACCCATTTTGAGCAAAGGCTTCGCTGTTTTCTATCAATCTGTTTTTAAAAAGAGAAGGCATACTTACCGCTGCGGAACGGAGAAAGGCGCGCCGGCCGAGCGAGGCTCCGGATGAGATGTGCAGCAGAGTCATGTACGCGCCGAAGCTCGAACCGAAATAGCAAACGTCCGCGCCGGGCGATACGCTTTTAACAAAAGCTTCGACAGAAGATATGTCGCTCATGCAATTGGGCAGGCGGAGAAAATCACCGTCAACCTCGCTCTCTCCGTGAGCGGGGAAGTCAAATGCAATCGCTCCCATACCTTTTTCCCGAAAAGCATGGAGCATCATCTGCGCAGTGGGACTCTGCATACTGCTGCCGAAACCGTGTATTATCAGGCAGACAGCGGGGTCGGAAGGAAGTATGTCGTAGGTGCAGTGTATATAGTAGCCGGCTTTTGCCGCAAGTTTTGTTTTTTGCATGTTATTCTCCTGTTTTTTATTGTATTATACCTTATTTATATATTTGTAACAAGAATTATGCTTGACAGAAAAAAGTATGAATGGTATCATTTAATCAGACAAATCATATTTTTCATACTGAGAGGGAAAGGTGTTATGAAAGCGACGAAGGCGCCTAAAGGAAAATACGCATATACAGTCAAAGTGGGAGAAAGAGGGCAAATTGTAATACCCAAAGAGGTGAGAGAGGTCTTTGATATAAACTCAGGCGATACGCTGATACTGCTGGCAGATGAGGAGCAGGGGATTGCAATACCGCCGAAAAGTATGTTTTTAGAGCTTTTCAGCGGAATATTTAACGGAGGGAAGGAAGAAGAATGAATGTATTGGAAGTTCAAGGCTTGAAAAAAAGCTATCCTGCATTCGAGCTGAAAAATGTGGATATAGCTCTGAAAAAAGGAAGGATAACAGGCTTTATAGGGAGAAACGGCGCAGGAAAATCTACGCTGTTAGGCGCGCTGTTCGGGCTTGTACACGCGGATGAGGGCGAGGTGCGATTTTTCGGAAAGGATTTTAAGCGCAGCGAGCCGGAAATAAAGCGCAGAGTCAGCTTTGTAGCGGGAGAAATGACGTCGTACAAGATGAAAAAACTGCGCACAATAACAAAGGTTACGCGCGCTTTCTACGATACGTGGGACGAAAAGGCGTATGAAATGTACATGAACAGATTTGCGTTGGACGAGCGCAAAACGCCGGCTCAGCTTTCGGCCGGAATGCGGGTTAAGTATGCGGTTGCGCTGGCTTTGTCTCATAGAGCTGAGCTGTTGGTTCTCGACGAACCGACGAGCGGTCTGGATCCGGTATCGAGAGACGAGCTGCTGGAGCTTTTTATGCAGCTGCGGGATGAGGGAGCGACGATACTCTTTTCTACGCATATAATTTCAGATTTGGAAAAATGCGCGGATGATATAATATACATAAAAAACGGAGAGATACGTCACGCATCTTCTATAGAGGATTTTGAGGAAAGCTACAGGCTTGTGCATGTCGACAGGGAGATAAAAAATCAGGAGCTTGAAGAGGCGCTGCTGGGGTTGGTGCGCGGAAGGAAAGGTTATACCGGTCTGATAAAGTCGTCTGAGGCAAAGCGATTGGGAGTGGAGACAGGCCGCGCAACTCTGGAGGAAATAATGATTCATCTCGAAAGGGGGAATGCACAATGCTGAATCTTCTTCGCAAGGAAGTAATGTTGACGATGCATCCCTCGTCGGTGGTATTCGCAGCTATGGGAGCTATGCTGCTTATTCCGAATTATCCTTATCTCGTTGTGTTTTTTTACACTGCTCTCGCGCTGTATACTACAAATGTGAATGCGAGAGAAAACAACGACGTGGTTTATTCGCTGTCTCTGCCTATTACAAAGCGCGATCTGGTGAAGGGAAGAATGCTTCTCACTGTTGTCCTGGAAATGGCAATGTTTTTGATATGCGTGCCTTTTGTAATAATCAAACAAGGAATGAACATACCTAACGAGGCGGGAATAGATGCGAATATAGCCCTGCTCGGTTTCGGCATTCTAATGCTGGGGATATTTAATCTGGTGTATTATTGCTCGTATTTTAAAAATACCAAGCGCGCAGGGATTACTTTTATTTGGGGCTGCATCGCGATATTCTTATATATAATAGTAGTAGAAGGCTGTATGTATATACCGCAGATAGGAGATGTTATGGATACTCCCGACAGCGAGTATGTAATGGAAAAGCTGATTCTTCTGGCCGCATGTTTGGCAGGATACGCTGTTATGACTTGGATTGCATACAAAAAGGGCGCAAAGAGCTTTGAAAAAGCAGATGTTTGATTAATATAAATAAGCGAAACTAAGAAACCGCTCTCTTTTCGGAGAGCGGTTTTAAAATTCTGCTATAAATATTTTTCTGTGCGAAGCAGCCAGTTTTCGGTCAGCGCTTCAAAGACTTCGGGCTGCTCTATTTGCGCTAAATGGCTGGAGACGTCAAGGAGAGAGAATGAGGCTCTGGGATAAGATTCTATGAGATTCCAGAGATCATCGTAGCCGACTATGCCGTCCTGCCTGCCGCAGATGAAGAGGACAGGCTTGCTGAAAGGCTGGTGTTTAATGTGCCCGTCTGCGTCAAAACTGAAGGAATAATTTGACGTCAAGGCGGAAATAAATTCAGCGTTTGCCTTTTCAAGTCCGGGAAGCAGCTCTGAGGAGAATCTTTCGTAAGTGTACTCATCAGCTCGGGATACAAAGCCTATAAAAGAGTTTTTACTTACATCGTCAAGTCTGCAAAGATAATCGCTTTCCTCGAATTTAGTGAGCAGCTTTGGAATATTGCGTTTATTCTGCTCCGGAATGCCGACGGGGCATATCATCATCAGTCCGTCAGTTTGCTTTTGGAATTTGGCGAGAACGCCTCTGGCGAGATAGCATCCGTAGGATTGAGCTATCAGGAGGAAATGCTCGTCGTTTACAGTTGATTTTATAAAGCTGACGAGGACGCTGAGTATGGCGTCTGCCGAGGCCAGCTCCAAAGATGCGTCTGAGTCTCCCATGCCGGGAAGGTCTATGTAGATGCGTTTATAACCGCCGCGGCGAGAGAAAACAGGTTCTAGACATGCTTTCATGAGAGTGAGGTCTGCTCTGAGACCGTGGATTATTACGACAGGTTTGCCGTTTCCTATAATTTCATAATTGATTTTGTGACTGTTGTAGTTAAAAGTCATTTTTTATAACATATAATACTGTTTATTTAAGAAAATGAGCGTGTAATTTCTGTAACTCTGCCGTAAATATAAAGAGCTTCGCGCTGAGGCCCGACGAAAATACGAGGCGGAAAGTCAGGGTTGAAGGAGACAAGGGATATGCTTCCTGTAGAGTCATCTTTAACTACTTTTTTTATTACGGCTTCTTCATTGTTTATTATTATTACGGCGAGCTGTCCGCTGTCAACATCGTTTTGAAGATGAACGAGGGCGAGATCGCCCGGCTCTATGCGCGGAGACATGGACGTGCCTTCTACGCGAAGAAAGCGATATTGCGATGGATCAGAGATGCCATGCGCATATTCCGTTCCCTGAAGCTCCTCTGTTGGAACGCCGCCGGGACCGGCTTTGACATTCGCGACGATGTTTACCATACATAGAGAAGCAGCTGCATCCACAGGCTTTAGCTCAGGTTCGAGCCGATCTGTCAAGCTGTCTGAATTGCGTATGTCGGTGTTTCCCATGAGATAATCCAGCGATACGCCGAAATAGTCGGCTATGCGCTGCGTCTGCTCTATCCCGGGCTGGCGCATACCTGACTCCCACATGCTTATTGCGCTCGGAGCTTTTCCGAATATTTTACCCAATTCAGCCTGAGACAGATTAGCTTCCTGCCGAAGCTGTTTCAGACGTTTTGCAAGCATGATACAAACCGCGCGCTGATAGATCTAGCGCGTCCTTTCTTAGAGTTATTAAATCACCGGGTATTTTCCCAATTTAAAGAGGAGTAGGATAAAGTCGTTTCTGTCAAAAATTGCGATTTAAAACGACAATAAAAATACTTTCAAACAATTTATCTATACAAAATTATATCACAATAGGTGTTTTATAGTCAAGCAGTATTAGCATGAAAGAGGGGGAGAAGGGTGCGTCCGGATAAATAATTACACAAAAAGTGAAAACAGGGGTTGACAACATACACATATAGTGATATAATGCTAATCACAGAGAGTGATTGAGTTTAAACACAGGCATATATTAGCAATATGTCAAGTGCTAAAAGCAAATTCATCACAAAAAGTGAAATAAGGAGGAAACAGAGTTGAATGTCGAGGCGGAAAAGGCGGCGCGGCTGGACGAGTTTAAAAAATGCTATCGAGAGACAGGCGATGAATATCGGGCGGCGCTCAAAGCGGGTTATTCAAAAGCGTATGCTCGAAAGGCGGGAAAGAGGCTGGCAAAGAAATGCAGACCTAAAATAGCTACTGAATCTGAAGTGCTGTCTACATTGACTGAAGTATTGAGAGGGGAAATGATAGGGTATGAGCTGACGAGCATGACGGAGAAAGGAGTAAAAAGCTATGGAATAGAAAAGAGACCGCCGAGCATATCGGAGAGGATACGCGCGGCGGAGCTGATATTCAAACACATCGGCAGTACGAGTGCGGACGAAGAATTGAATATGAAGGTGGAATATGTCTCCGGCGGTGAGATTTAACGAGGCGTTCAGACCCGTACATGAATGCAGGAAGAGATATGTCGTGCTGAAAGGAGGCGCGGGAAGCGGGAAGAGTGTGGATACGGCGCAGTTTTACATACTTCGATTGATGTCGCAGCCGGGCAGAAATCTGATGTGCATGAGAAAAAGTGAAACGAGCAACAGGAACAGCACGTTTGCGGTCCTGGAAGGTGCAATACGCAGAATGGGAGTGAGCAAATACTGGGAAATAACGCGCAGCCCTATGCAAATGAAGTGTAAAAACGGAGCGTCAATAATATTTTACGGAATGAACGACGCGAGACAGAGAGAAAAAATAAAATCCGTGACTTTCTCAAAGGGAAATCTGACGGATATATGGCTGGAGGAGGCGACGGAGTTTTCTCAGGAGGATGTGGAAATACTGGACGACAGACTCCGCGGAGAGCTGCCTGAGAATTTATTTTATCAGATTAAGCTTACGTTTAATCCCGTGTCGTCTTCACACTGGATTAAAAAGGTATTCTTTGACAGAAAAGACAGCGATGTTTTTACGCACAGCACGACATACTTGGACAACGCATTCTGCGACAAGGCATATCATCGCAGGATGCAGCGGAGAAAGAAGCTGGATCCGCAGGGATATGCCGTGTATGCTTTAGGAGAATGGGGAGAGACCGGAGCGAATGTGCTGTATAACTGGGAGGTCAGAGATAACGACGGCAATCCGGAGAAATACGACAGCGCCGCGATAGGTCAGGATTTCGGCTTCAACCATGCAAATGCAATACTTACGGTTGGATTCAAGGACGGAGATGTATACGTATTAAACGAAATGTACGTCAGAGAAAAGGATACGCGAGAGCTTATAGAGCTGGCGAGGGAAAGAGGCATAAGCAGGCGGATTACGATGTATTGTGACAGTGCGGAGCCGGACAGAATACGCACATGGCGCACGGCGGGATACCGCGCCGTACCCGTAAGCAAGGAGAAGGGAAGCATAATGGCGCAGATAGATTATTTAAAATCGAGAAGGATATATATAGATTCAAAGTGCAGCAATCTCATCAGGGAGCTGAGAGGATGGAGATGGCAGCAGGACAGTCGGTCAGGGGAGTATTACGACGAGCCCGCGCCGGGAGAGGACGACGCCATAGCCGCGCTTAGGTATGCCATAGAAGGAGAGAGAAAATCTCGCAGAGTGAGAAGCGTGAAACTATAAAAAATCAAAAATCAGAAAGATGAGGGCGAGATGATAAACAGCTATATTTTAGACAAGAGCGAGCTAAACGACACGCGGATATTGGAGATTATCGAGGCTCACAGAAGAGACGGAGCGAAGATACAGCGATGCTTCGACTATTATCTCGGCAATGTCAGCGTGAACAAAGGCGTAACGGCGAGAGGCAGACCGGACAACAGAGCCAATACTAATTTGGCGAAGTATATAGTAGATACGGCGACGGGGTATTTCGCCGGAGCGGCGCCTAAATACAAATACTCCAACATTACGGCGGAGAGAGTTCTCGGCAGGATTTTTGACGAGAACGACGAGGCCGGCGTAAACTTTGAGATTGCGCAGAATATGGCCATAGCCGGGGCAGGGTATGATTTGGTATACATAAGCGAGGACAAAAAAATAAAAATATGTGCTCTCGACCCGAGAAAGGCGTTTGTGATATATTCCGGCTCTATAGACAGAGAGCCCATCGCCGCGGTCAGATATTTCACAAGGGATGCGCGGCTTATGGGAGAAATATACGAAGCGGGCAGAACGCGGCAGTTCGAAATGAGCGGAGGCAAGCTGAAAATAACGGGAAGTGTAGAAACTCCGTTTGAAGCGCCGAATGTAACGGAATACGTCAACGGAAGGTTCAGAATGGGAGACTTTGAAGCTGCTATGGAAAACATAGATCTTTACAATCTTGCGCTTTCCGGCGCGGCGGATGATATGCAGTCCATAGCCAATGCCTATCTTGTACTCAACGGATTTGAGCAGCCCGACGAGGAGACCATGGAAGTGCTGAGGACGGAGAGAGTGATAGCCGTTCCTTCTGACGGAGGGGCGAGCTACATAACTAAGAATATAAACGACGCAGCCATGCAAAATCATAAGGCTACGTTGAAAGCGGACATATTGCAGGTCTGCGGAGTGCCGGATCTGACTGACGAATGCTTCTCGGGTATAAGCTCGGGCGTTGCAATCAGATACAAGCTCTGGGGCATAGATCAGTTATTTTCCAGAAAAGCCGCCGGAATGGAGAAAGGGCTTTTTAACAGAATGAGACTCATCAGATCGGCGGCAAAAGCGCTGTACAATGAGGACATAGGAGAGCCGGCGCACAACGTGAGCGTGGAATACATTAAGAATATGCCACAGGAGCTGAGCAATCAAGTGGATATTGTGAACAAGCTTCGCGGGATAGTCAGCGACAAGACTCTGCGGGAAATGCTCGAGAGCGTAACCGGAGTGAGCGCTGCGGAGGAAGAGGAGAGGATGGAGGAAGGAGATGAAATAAAAGCAAGTAAAGAGCCGAATTAAACCTAACAACTTCACAAAATGAGAAATGGGAGCGCGCAAGCGGGACAAAGGCGGGTAAACAACACAAGGAGGAAATATGACGGAAAACAAAGGCAGAGAGAGGCTAGTATTTAGCAAAGAAGCGAATGGGGAACAGGAGGAGCAGAATAAACCGGAGATAAGAAAAGAATCCGGCACATTTTCCATAGAAAGGAAGCTGGCTCAGGCGGAGGCCAGAGCGGAGGAGCTGGAGCGGGAGCTAAACAGGATGAAGAGAGAAGCGCAGGCGGCGGCTTTGCTTGAGGAACTTAACATGCCGTCGGCGTTCGCTGAGTTCCTCGCGGGAGAGACGGAGCAGGAGACGGACGATCGCGTGGATAGATTCTCTGAGGAATTCAATCGCGCAGTGAGCGACGCGGTGCGCAAAAAGACGCCGGGATATTCTCCCATGGAAGGCGAGCGCGAAATCAGAGATGATTTTCTTCGCGGATTTTATAGACGCGGAAACTGAAGCATGAGGAGGAAATAATATGGCGGTAAATTACGCATCAAAGTATTCGAATATAATTGATGAAAAGTTTGCGCTTGGCGCGCTGACGCATTCCGGTGTGAACTCAGATTACGACTTCACAGGAGCTAAGACGGTGTACGTCTACTCTGTGCCGACGGTCGCGATGGGAGATTACGCAAGAGAGGGCGAAAACAGATACGGAACTCCGGCCGAACTGGATAACTTTACTCAGCAGCTTGAATTGAGCATGGACAGATCCTTCACGTTCAGCATAGACAGAGGGAATTACGCCGACACGGAAATGGCGATGGCGGCAGGTCTCGCGCTGAAAAGGCAGATAGATCAGGAGGTGCTCCCCGAAATAGACAAGCATAGACTGCTGAAAATGTATATTGCGGGTACGCATGGCTCGGACAATTCTCTCGGGGCGTATGAAGCTATACTCAAGGCTTCGGCAAAGCTGACAAACGACAAGGTGCGGACGGACGGCAGAGTAATTTTCATGAGCGCAGATTTTTATACTAAGCTCAAGCAGGACTCGAATTTTGTGCGCGGAGCGGACAGCTCCCAGGCGATGCTGACGGAGGGAAGCATAGCGAAGGCCGACGGCATGGACGTATATGTTCTGCCGGGGGAGTATTTGCCGTTTGGGTGTGAGTTTATAATTGCACATCCGGACGCGACGGTCGCGCCTCAAAAGCTGGCGGAGTATAAAGTACACGACAACCCCCCGGGGATGAACGGCTGGCTTGTGGAAGGGCGAGTGTATTATGACGCATTTGTACTCAACATGAAAAAGGACGCTATATATTCTTATCAATCAGGCTTAGGAGTACTTAGCGCAGCGAGCGAGGCAGGCAGCGCAGCCGGCAGCACGCTCATAACGGCAGCCGGAGCGGAGCTTGCGATGAAAGCGGGCGTAGAGTATTACTATAAGATAGATACGACAGCGGCGAGTGTAACTTTCGGAGAAGAGTTATCAGGATTTACCAAGATGACCGAGAGCAGCATAGAAACTGCATCGACAGCGGGCAAAAAGCTAGTCGTGGCGGCGGCGGTAGACGGAAAAGCTGTGGCGTCAAGCGGTGAAATTACAGTAGTAGTGAAGTAAAAACTCTCCGGAGGCGGTCGAGGCAAAATCGGCCGCCATGAAATAAAACAAAGGGAGACATGAATGCAGGAGCAGATAACCAGGATAGCGCAGATGGCAGCTGAAATCAGAGGCATGAGTGAGGCAACAGACGAGCTGGCGGCACAGACCGAAGCGGCGGTGAAAACCATAGCCGCTTATCTAAAAAGAAAAAGTCTGCCTGAGGAGTTGGAATGGGCGGCGGCGGAATACATAGCGGACGGAGATGCGGTGGCTGCTATAACGGAAGGGAACGTGAGCTTAACGTATGCGGGAGATTCCGGATTAAGGCTCAGAGATTTGCTGAGCTCATACAGGAGACTTATATGACAATACAAAATGCAAAAAGAGCGGCTGAAAAGCTCTTCAAGGACAGCTTGACTGTGTACCGAGTGGAGGGCGAGAAGGGCGCGGATGGAATATACTCGGAGAAAGAGAAAGTGATATACAGAGACGTGCCGTGCAGTCTGTACAGATATTCGCAGAGAATGAGCAGCATAGCGAAAGACGAGAAAAGCCTGCCTGAATCATATGAGATGTACACTATAATTGCGCCGCCGGACGTGCTGATCGCGGCGGGAGACAGAGTGGAAATAAAGCGCGGAGGCATGGTTTATATCGGGCGCTCAGGGAGAACTCATGTTTATTCGACACATGGCGACACCAGAATGCGCGTATGGGAGATTGTATAGGAGCGGATGAAGTGATAACAGCAAATCAGATAGTCATGGGAGTGGCAAGAGCGCTGTCAGATATAGGGGCGAGAATATACGCAGAGTCTCCCAGAAAAACAACGGGAGAGCTGAGCGCGCTGATTAGCATAAACAGGATTAAAGAGACGGCGGAGAGCGCAGACAGCGTAAAACGAGAAGTGACAGTGCGCGTAGAGATTACTGAAGGAAAGCCGATGAGCGCGTCCGGATTTTCAGAGATAAGTGCAAAAATAGGCAATAGCATCAGGCCCGTCGTATACATATCGGACAGAAAGCTGCCGCCTGAGAGTGTGGAATATTGGAGAAGCGCAGGCGCGGGATATGCGGACATAAAGTTTGAGTTTTACGACGATTGCGCTCCCGCTTCGGAAAGCGACGATAAGCTCATGCAAACGCTTGGAAGTGATTTTAAATTAAAGCTGAAGTAAAAATAAGGAGGAAAAGATGGGACTGCCGGTGATAGATATATCTTTTGAACAGCTGACGCACAGCGCAATAGAGAGATCGGCGAGAGGAAGAGTCGCGATACTGCTCTCTCAGAGCGAGCTGGGCGTCAGGAGTTATTCAGAGATATCCGAAATAGGAAGCGAGCTCAGCGGCGAAAACGCAGACATAGTTAAAATGGCGTTTTATAAGGGAGCGGCAAAGGTTACGGCTGCAAATTCGGGGAGCAATACTGCTGCGGCTCTTAATAGTATTGCGAACTTGGATTGGGATTGGCTTTGCATGCCCGGTGCGTCGGACGAAGATAACGCGGCGATAGTAACATGGATAAAGGCGCAGAGAGCGGAGGGAAAGCCGTTTAAAGCAGTCGTAGGAGGCGGAAGCTCGCCGAACTGCGAGGGCGTTGTAAATTTTACGACGGGGAATATAAAGTCAAATCTGCTCGGGAGTGAAAAAAGCTATTCGGCAAAGACGTATTCTCCGGCAATAGCAGGGCTTTTGGCGGGTATGGCGCTGGATCGTTCGGCTACGGGATATGAACTGGAGGACGTTTCGGCTGCGGATGAGAGTGCGGACGCCGACGCGGATATAAACGCAGGAAAACTTATATTAACTTACAACGGGGAGAGTTACGAAATAGCCCGCGCGGTTACGTCGCTGACAGACGCCGCCGCACCGTCTCTTTTCAAAAAAATAAAGCATGTGGAAGGCTGCGACCTCATTCGGCGGGATATGGCCGAGATATTCCGCAGCTTGTACAAGGGCAAAAGAGTGAACAGCTATGCAAATAAGCAGTCTCTGAATGCGGATTTCATTGCTTATTTTGCCGGATTGGAGGGCAGCGTGCTTTCTCCTGATTATGAGAACAGCGCTTCTGTGGATATTGAGGCGCAGAAAACGTATCTGAGCGGACTGGGTATAGACACGGCAGAAATGAGCGACATAGAGATAGCTAAATCGGATACGGACGAGAGAGTTTATGTCAAAGTAAACATACAGCTTTTGGACGCTATGGAGGACGTGTATATCAGCGTCATGCTTAACTGAAAAAAGGAGTGATATTATGGCCAAGTTTGTAGAAGGGAAAAAGAGGCTGAACGGCTCGTTCGGATACCTGCAAATAAACGGAGAGGATTGGGGCGAGGTAAGCGGAGTGAGCATCAACGTGAATGTGGAATACACGGACGTTCAGCGAGGCATGGATTTAGACGCTAAGATGACCGGGAGAGCAGGGTACGGAAGCATAGAGGCGGTGAAGGCTTATTCGCGCGCCGCGGATATAGTAGAAAGCATAAAAAAGGGCAAGGAATATGTCGTGAGAATCGTAGCATGGGTGGAGGATCCGGACGCCGAGGGCGGACAGATAGAGAGAGTTGCCGTGAATAACGTGAAGTTTACAAATCTGGACGTGCTCAGCTTTACGCATGGGAGGCTCATTTCAACAAAGATGTCGTTCAGATTTACGCCGAGCGATCTGACATATTTGGACAAAGTGGAGGCGGAATGAATCTTTCTGAATTAGTTAAAAAATGTGACGAGCTGCTGACGAAGCCGGTGGCTGTAAATAGTCAAAAATTCGAAATAAGCGGCATGGAGCTGAACTTGAATGGACTGAATGCGGAGGAATGGAACAGCGTGTTTACTGCGCCGATACCGCGTGAGCATCAGGTCAATCGTGCAATATACTGCGCGTGTCCGGAGCTGAGAGAGGCGGCGGAAGAGCTGGTACGTCAGGAGAAAATAGCGGATTACCCTGATATTGCGGATATGTTCACGGAAAGAGAAAAGCAGATATTAATAGACCGAATAACTGCGCTTTCAGGTCAGGGAGTCAGGTTAAAGTTTTCTCCGGAGGTATATGCAGTAAAAAAATTATAGGCGGGCATCCTGCCGCCCGCTTGTATTCGTATTATTTGGAGAGAGGAATACCGCATTTTGTTATAGACGCCTTGAACGATTATGAGCGGAGCTTTTACATAGCGAATATGCTTTACAGAGAGGAGAAAAATGGGCGTTAGCATAAATTGGGAAAAAATATGGCAGGAGGAAATTGAAGCAGATTCGGCCGAGGCGGAGGCGGAAGCAGATGAGCACGTTCAGACAGAGACCGATATGTCCAACGCAAAGTCGGAAAAAGACGAGGAGAGCTCGGAGGAAGAGAGAAGAGAACGCGGATACAAGGCTCTGGAAATGATATACAGCCAGAAAGTAATTCGAGAAGCGGAGCAAAATTTGCAAATGCGGGGAGGAAGCAGCGATGTGGATATAGACGAGATTGCGGAACGGCTGCTCGACAAGCTGGAGAGAGTCAACGCTGCGATGGAATAGCAGAATAGTAACGGAGAGGAAAAAGTATGAAAAACACGCGAAGCATTGCGCTGTCGTACGGGAGCGAGCGGATAGTGCTGGACGTCAACCCAAAGAGACTATCCGTAAGCTATCCGCAGATAGTGCGAAAATACAGCTTGATGGACGGAGAATATGCGGAGGTAGGAGGTCAGGCGCTGCGCACTGCGAATATCGAGACGTTTTTGCCGTCGGATAAATCGTCCATGAGGCGTCAGGCTCTCTCTCAGCAAACAGTGATAAGCACTTTTTACGATTGGAAAAAGAACAAAAGAAAAGTGCGCATGGTCGTCAGCGGCATGGAGAACGGTACGTATTACATTACTAATCTTACGACGACGGCGGTGGAGGGAGACGAGGACATATACATTCGCTTGGAGTTGATAGAGTGCCGCGATATATAGCAGGGAGGAAACGTGAAGCTTATAATAAACGGCAAAGAAGATGAAATGAAAAGGGCGGAGGAGGTCGTCTGGTCCGGAGATATAGAGCTGGCGGCGAGAAGCGTAAATGTGAGACTCATGCCCGGAGAGGCCGTAAGCATAGGTGACATAGTAGAGCTTACAGAAGGCAAGAGCAAGCTTTTTACAGGGAAAATAATATATGCGGAAAGAACACAGTACGGCTGTGCTTTTGAGGCAGTGGACAACGGAATATATCTGGCGAGGAATTATATCAGCAGACAATACTACGCCAGGCCGCAGGAGATAGCGCGCAGAGTGCTGAACGATCTGGGGCTCAGCGCAGGCAGCATAGCCGTCAGGAGCGGAAGAGAAAATGTGATAAGCGTCGGAGATATGACGGCTTTTGCAGTTTTAAGAAAGGCCTACGATGGAGACGGGGCGAGATCGTATGTGATACGCAGTGAGAACGGGAAAATCTGCATAAGAAAAATAAGCACAAAAGATGCACCGACGCTTCAAAAGCAGATAATATCTGCTAAAAAGACGGATTCAATTGAAAACATGGTAAACAGAGTTGTCATATTAGACAGGCAGACGAGAAGACCTCGCGGCTATGTGCAAAACGCATCGGACAGAGCGAAATACGGAACATTTACACGTACATATACGGAGGTCAGCACCAAGAGCAGCAGTACGGAGGCTGCCAAAAAGCTGCGCAGCATGGAAAAGACGGCCAAGCTGTCAGCTTTGGACAATACAAGCTGCATAGCGGGGGAGGCGGTCATTGTGAAAAGGAGCGAAGCGGGACTGAACGGCGTATATGTCATAGGTGCGGACAAGCATATATATACGCCCGAACAAAGGATTATGGTATTGCAGTTGATTCGATAAAGCAGGAGGAGGAGATGGACGCATATAAAGGATTGTTAGCTCTGATGAGAGCGCAGGTCTCGTGCGCAGACAATGTGTATCGTGGGACCGTAGAGGAGACGTTGCCGATAAAAATCCGAGTCAGAGGAGTGACAATTTCACATGGGATTTGGGTTTCGCCTGATCTGACAGCGACAGATGAACCGCCTGCCGTCTCTGAGGAAGACGGAGCGTTATATCAAACTGTGCAATATCTGAAAGGGGAATGTGAACGAAAAAGGCTCCGGGTCGGAGATTCCGTTGCGGTCAAAATAAACGAAGGCGAGGAGTGTCTGGTGTTGTGTAAGCTGGAGGAGGCGTGATATGTATTTTCAATCGTCAGAGACAGAAAAAGCAAGCGAAACAGAGCTGCTGAGTGATTGGGCTGTAGATTTCGAAAGTAAAAAGATGAAATTGAGGGGAGGGAGACAATATAAAGTTTATGGGTTGGAGGCGTTGAAAATATGGATACACAAGCAGCTGCTTACGCAGAAAGGCGTGTTTACTGCGTACAGTGAAAGCATGGGAAGCGATATACGAGAGCTGCGAGGCATAGCAGAGACAGATCTTCTGTATGATGAGCTGGAAAGGGTCATAACAGAATGTCTTATCAAAAGCAGTTATATAAAGAGCTTGAGCGAGTTTGAATTTTCCCGAGACGGAAGTGAGGTGCGGGTGAGCTTTGCGGTTCAAAGTGTGTATGGCAGCTATAGAGAAGAGCTTAATGCGGATTTAGAGCAGATGTAGAATAAGGAGAGGCGAGGATTTATGAGCAGATATGACGATATGTACGCTGCGCTGCAAAACCCTGCCAGCAAAATTGAAGGCAGTTTTAGTCAGGATAACCTTCTGGCGGTTGCGGCGGAGCTGGACAATATATGGGAAAAGGGAGTCAGTAATATGCCCATGCGGTTTTTTCCGAGTATGGCGAGCGGAGAGGATCTCACTCTCTCGGCTGCGAACTTCGGCATAAACCGCAAGGCTGCCAGTGCGGCACAGGTGCTTTTGACGATTTCAGGGGAGGAAGGAGCAGAGGTGCCGGCAGGCCTGAGAGCGGCGGCGGGAGACATAGTATTTGAAGTGTTAAATGCTACGGATATACCGAAGGAGGGCAGCGTAGACGTCTTGGCAACGGCCGCGGAGGTCGGAGAGCAGGGGAACGTACTTGCAGGTCAGGTGATAGAGCTGGCGGACGATTATCCCGGGATTACCGGTGTTACCAACGCAGTGGCGGCGAGCGGAGGCAGTGAAGAGGAAAGCGACGACGAGCTCAGACGCAGAGTGAGTCTGAGATGGTCTTTGCCTATGTCGGGAGGGAATAAGAGCGATTATGTGAGATGGGCGACAGAGATTCAGGGAGTATATCGCGCTCAGGTCATATCTTCGTCCGCAGGATGCGTGACCGTGTATATAACGGCGGCGGGCAATACAGTTCCCAGTACAGAGCTGATAGCGGAGGTGCAGGAGCATATCGACAATTTGCGTCCGCTTTGTGCGGAAGTAACGGTTACAGCGGGAACGGCTGTGAATGTGCGGCTTTCGGCTCACGTGCTGCTCGATCCGGGATACACCGTTGCGGGAGTACGAGGTTCTGTCATACCTAAACTGAAAGAATTCCTCGCTCAGGTTACGTATGAGCAAAGCATGGTCGGATTGATGGAGGTGAGTGAGGTTTTGAAAGTAGAAGGAGTGCGTTCTTATGATACAGTCAGATTGAATGCCATGAATTCCAATATAACTTTGGGAACGGGAGAGTTCCCCGTGTATCAGGCGGTGTCGTTGAGTGCTGACTGAGAGAGTACCCGCGTTCCTGAGGGAAATACAGGAGATCAAAGAGCTGTTTGAAATAGAGCAGGAGCAAATAGATGCTTTGGAGCAGGCTTTTGAAAAAGCTCTTTCAGAATTGAGACTGGAGACGGCGAGCGAGGAAGGAGTGTACGAGTGGGAAAGGTTTATGAATTTTTGGCAGCAGAACAATACGCTTGAAAACAGGAAGGAAATGCTCATAGATGCGCTGGGCATGGAGAGCGGAGTCATGACGCCGGAGAGATTCAAGAATATGCTTGAAAAATATTCGGGAGTCACCGTCACATTGACGGAAAATTCAGCTGAAAACAAAGTGGGAATTGCATTATCAGCCAGACCTGACAATTATACAAGTGTGATTAGGTATTTAGAGGAAATACTTCCGGCGCATTTGACATATGCGCTGGAGATAGCTGAATAAGTATAGGGAGGAAAAGTGGAGAGCAGCATCGGGAGTTTCGTAACATATCTAAAAAAGGAAGCAGAGAACGGAAGCATATACGTCTGGGGCGCGCAGGGCGAGAGCGACATATCCGAAAGCTGGATTAAGAAAAAAGAGACAAGCACGGAAAACGCAAACAGAGCTGTCAAGCTATGGAAAAAGCGCGTAAACGCAGGATACAAAAATATCAGAGCGTTTGACTGTTCCGGGTTGGGTATGTTTTATCTGCAAAATTTGGCAGGGATATACGGGCATGACATGAACGCAGACAGCATGATGAAAGAGTGCAGGGCGATAAGCCGTGAGGAGCTCAGGGCAGGAGACTGGGTTTTCAGAGTGTATAGAAACGGAGATAAAAAGGGCTGCGCATATCATATAGGGTATGTAGTATCGGACGATTTGCAGGTGATAGAAGCCAAAGGGCGGGACGACGGCGTAGTAAAGCGCGGCATAGACGCAAGCGGCAGCAGCTATTGGAACGCATACGGCAGACCGAAGATATTTGATATCGAAGCTGATTGGACAGTAAGCCGTCTGCTGAAAAAGACAAGCCCTATGATGCGCGGAGCAGACGTCAGCGAGCTTCAGCGCAGATTGAAGGCAGCTGGCTGCGACTGCGGGGAAATAGACGGTATATTCGGGAAAAAGACTCGAAATGCGGTGAAAGCTTATCAGCGCAAGGCTAATTTGAAAGAAGACGGCATAGCGGGGAAAAATACGGTTACTGCTCTGGGAGGCGTATGGTTAAAGACTTAACAGAAAGGTGGGAAGCGAAAGGCGGATAAAATAAAATACGGGCGACATAAGCCGCCCGTATTTAATCACGGATTGATTGTAAGCTCGTCCTCAAATATGGCATCTTCAGTCCAATCATCATCGTTATATGCGCGAAGCGAGAATTTTACTTCGTTGACTTCGCTTATCTGATTATCCTCGAGATCAGTGTCGAATATAGTGAAATCTGCATTAGCCTTATTGCCTGCTGAGACTGTTTGCGCGAAGAGCGGTTCAACCATGAAACCATTCACAGATACATTTTCGGCTGAATACATAAGTGTTTTATCTGTTTTGTTTTCAAGCCGGAGTTTAAGGACGTATCCGAACATATCGTCGGGATCTGTGTCTGTTAATACCACAGTTATGTCGTCGTTGTCAACCAGTACGGTTTCTGCAGGGGCGACGTTCTCTGTAGGAGCGGCACTTTCTGCAGAAGTGACGGCACTCTCGGATGCTTCGGTGTTCGATGGAGTGCTGCAGGCAGCAAGCGTGAACATTGCCGTAGCGGCAACAAAAAGAGTAAGAAGGTGTTTTTTCATGTCTTTAGTACCTTTCCATTATTATTATTATTATTATCGCATAAAATTACAAAAAGTGCAATATGATAAAAATATAAAAGCGAAAAAACCGTGTTAACAACACAGATAGACTGTTTGGATGGATAACACAAAACACGCTCATATACATTTGGTATGAGTAAAAGGAGGAAAGAGAAATAATGAATTTAAAAGTGAGAATGAAAAACTGGTCGTTCTGGCTGGCTATAATACTGGCGATAGCGACGCCGGTGGGCGTATACTACGGAGTGACCGGAGCGGATATTATGAGCTGGAGCGCACTGTGGGATTTGATAAAGCAAGCGGTGGGGAATCCGTATGTCGTGGTCAGCGTGCTCGCAAGTGTATACAATGCGCTGATAGACCCGACTACTCCGGGAGTGTCGGACAGCGAACGTGCGAAAGCTTATACAGCGCCGGGCTGTATTGAGAAGGGTGACAACAAATGAACTCGGAAATAATCACCGCAATATTGGCTCTGGCGGGGACGGCGATAGGTTCGCTTTCCGGAATAATAGCAAGTGCGAGATTGACTAATTTCAGATTAGCTAAATTGGAAGAAAAAGTTGAGATGCACAACAATCTTGTGGAGAGGATGACGGCGGTCGAACAGCGAAGCAAAAGCAATACTCACAGAATAAACGCCTTGGAAGAGATAGAGAGAGTATGAGAAAACAGGCGGCGTAAAATTTGCACCGCCTGTTATGTTTTATTATGCGTCAAAATAGGTACTTGATTTTTATAAATTTAAGCGTTATAATACACAAGTAAAAGAGATGGAGGCTTAGCTCAGCTGGGAGAGCATTCGCCTCACACGCGAAAGGTCGCTGGTTCGAGCCCAGTAGTCTCCACCATATATTAAAAAACCGCTGAAAACAGCGGTTTTTTTGTCTGCGCACGTTTTTGCGGTATTCTGTTTTAATTTGCAGTGAAATTCACTCTGCCTCGATGATATCTCTTATTTTCTGCATTTTGGTATCCAGCAAAGCGCTCATAGCCGCGCATTCTGTGAGAGCATCTGAGGTTTGCAAAGCTACGTGATTGTCCAGTTCTTTTTTGTAGCGAAGCTTATGTTCCAGGTTTGCCCATGACTCCATGGCTATAGTCCTAAGCTGAACCTCTACTTTCATATTGCGCTTTTCGTTCTGCAGGAATATGGGAACTTCTACAATCAAATGCAGGCTGCGGTAGCCGTTTTCTTTAGGCGTTTGAATATAATCTTTTTTTTCTAAAAGAGTTATATCATCCTGCTGTATGAGACAATCTGCCAGCATATATATGTCGTCTACAAAGGAGCATATAACGCGAACGCCGGCTATGTCGTTTAGATTATTGCTCACTGCTTCCAAAGTGAGAGGGAGATTTTTTCTTTGCAGCTTCTCGAATATGCTGTCAGGCGATTTTAATCTGGTTTTTATGCTTTCAATAGGATTGCGTTCGTGCTGCAATGAGAATTGAACATTTAAAACATTGAATTTGGTTTCAACCTCAAGTATTGCGCAGCGGTAGTACGCCATAAGCTCTCTCATGTTGTTGACGATACTTTTTATCTCACCGGGAGAGCGCTCGGTTATGTAGTTAGTTATTTCTCTTTCAAATGTATTATTCTTTTCCATGTATATGTTCTCGTTTCAAATATGATTTTAAAAACATTATACAGTATTATTCTGCAATATTCGATGAAAGAGTAAGGAAGAATATGTGTAGTTTTTTGAGGAAAAATCAGGTTTTTGGAAAAAAGCGAGCGGAAAATAAAAAAGCAGCAGAACGCATTTTCACGCTCTGCTGTCGGCAATACTTTTTGCTTGTCTTTATTCTGCACTCTCTTCTTCTGATTTTGTTTGTTCGTCGCTGTGTTTTTCGTCGTCTAAACCTTCGGCCCGTTCAGTATCGACGTTTTCGGATTCGGATACCTCGTTGTCAGACGCTGTTTTAGAATTTGTTTGGTCATCGTTTTCTGATTCGGACTTTGGCTCGTCTGACTGGGAATTTTGAGTTAACTCTTCAGAGTTTGCAGTTTCTTGTTTGCTGCTTTGTGCGTTTTCCGAATTTTCTCCATTTTCGTCGTTTTTATCGCTTGCATCAGAGCTGACCTCTTCGACTTTTCCAAGTTCGGCGGATGTTATCCCCGGTATGTTTATCTCGGAGGGAAGTCCCATGGCGTTTGTGATAGTGGCTGCATCGGTAAGACCTTCTATAAACGGCAGGTCTATAGTCGGAGCGATAAACTCTTTGCCGTTGAGATATTCGAGTGCGTTTCCCGTACCCGTGTCGAATATAAGCTTATGCGCCCACATAGCCTGACAGGGCATTCCGAATTTTTTGTTTGCGGCTGCATCGCCGTATATATTGTCTCCCAATACGGGTATGCCCACGCTCGCGAGGTGTGCGCGTATCTGGTGCATTTTGCCCGTGACGAGCTGAACTTCGAGCAAGCTCAGACCCAACTCCGGCATGGTTTTCTTTGTCCAATAGCGGGTATATATGGGAGAGGCGTTGCGCGTCGGCTTGCTGCGTATGCGCATACGTCCGCGGGAGGGCTGGCTTTCAATAAAAGTGCTGAGATTTGCATTTTCGTATTCCGGAGTGCCGACTACGACGCAGGTGTAAAGCTTACGGATTCTGCGCTGTTTGAATGCTTCGAGCATGTATTCAAACATTATCTGTGATTTGGCTACAATGACAAGGCCGCCGGTATTTTCGTCGAGATGGTGGCATACATACGGGAAGTAAAATGCCTCCAGACTGTATTCGTCAGTTTCCTTCATGTGATCTTCGGCGTATGTGTGCAGAGTCATGGTGCCCGGTTTTTCCGTGAAGCATTTCAGCCCCTGCTGTTTGTTATATATGAGGATATTTTCATCTTCATATATAAGCTGAGGAGCGGGCAGCGCATTCAGCATCCTGGATGAGGGGAGAAACTCTATCAGATCGCCCTCGGATACTGTATCGTCTTTCTTCAAAAGCCGGCCTTTAAGGCGGATAAAACCGTCTATCGTCTTTTTGTTTTTAGGAACATTATCCAGGTTTAGATAAGTATCTATGCACTCTGTAGCGAAACGGCCGTCCATTTCGCCGGGAACGATGTATTTATACATTATTCGTCACTTCCTAACAAAAAATTAGTCATATGTGTAATCCACTTCCAAGAACTTGGTTTGTTCTCCGCGCCAGAGGACGTCTACGGAGCCTGTTGGGCCGCTCCTCTGCTTAGCGACTATAATGGAGGATTTGTCTGTGGGCTGACTTGTTTCTGAGTAATAGCTCTCTCTGTGTACAAATAGCACGACGTCTGCGTCCTGCTCGATGGAGCCGGATTCTCTCAGGTCCGACAGCATGGGACGCTTGCTCTCTCTCTTTTCGCTCGCTCTGGAAAGCTGACTGAGCAAAACTATCGGAACGTCCAGCTCGCGCGCCATTATTTTGAGAGAACGGGTGAGAGCGGAGACTTCCTGCTGTCTGTTCTCGCTGCTCCTGCCGGAGAGAGTCATGAGCTGCAGATAGTCTATCACTATTAATGCGAGGTCTTTTTTTTCCTGCTTGAGCCTTCTGGATTTGGAGAGTATTTCAGAAGGTCCTATAGTGGGAGTGTCGTCTATATATATAGAGGATTTTTCAAGCGGCACCATCGCATCGGTCAGAGTAAAATAGTCGTCAACCGGGAGCTTGCCGGAGCGAACCAGTTGAGAATCTACACTTGCGCCTGAGCACATAAGTCTCATGGCAAGCTGATCTCGGCTCATCTCCAAAGAGAAGAATGCCACGGGTCTGTTTGTAGAGAGCGCTACGTTCTCAACGATGTTGAGAGCGAAAGATGTTTTACCCATGCCGGGACGTCCGGCGATGATTATAAGCTGTGAGGCTTGGAATCCGCTAAGCATTCTGTCCAGCATGGGAAAGCCTATGGCGACGCCCATTAGACCGTCTTTTGAAAAAGCCGCTTTGTTTATCAGCTCGTATGCTTCTACGAGCGCGGTATGAATGTGCATAAGGCTGCGGGATTCTTTGCCCTGAGATATTCTGTATATCTCGCTGCTGGCGTAGTTTATTATATCGCTTGCGCGCTCTTCGCTTTTGTAGCACATCTCGCTGACTTCTCCGCAGACAGCGAGGAGCTTGCGCATTATGCTCTTTTCGCGAACAATATCTATATATGACGGCAGATTGCGCACGGAAGGTACGAGCTGCGTCAGATTAGACAGATATGTCAGATCGTCCAAAGAGAGATTGGCTCTGCCCAGCCGCTCCGTCACGGTGACAATATCCACCGGCATATATGCGTTTGTAAGATCCAATATTGCGTCCCATATCCGGCGGTTGAATTCCAGGTAGAAATCCTCCCGCTTGAGCCGCTCTATGGCCATGTGTACGCATTCCTCGCTCTGGAGCATTGCGCCGAGGATAGACTGCTCCGCCTCGGCGTTGCTCGGAGGGACGCGGCTGATCAGCTCGTTCATTGTGATTCCCTGTTTTTATGCCTTCACTACGTTTATTTTCATATTAATGAGCATTTCCTGATAAATTCTCAGGCCGATCTCATATTCTCCCAGTTCTTTGATGCTGCTGTTCAATACGACCTTGCGCTTGTCAATTTCGTAGCCTGTGGCGTCTTTGATAGCGTCTGCTATTTCAGCGGAAGTGATGGAGCCGAAGAGCTTCGTACCGTCGCCGGCCTTGCCCTTGACTTCTACAGTCATACCTTTGAGCTTTTCTCCCAGCTCGATAGCGGCTTGCTTTTCCTGCTCTTTGCGGTGCTGAGCTGCTTTCTTAGAGAGATTGGCGGAGTTGAGGTTGCTTGCGTTGGCTTCCTTGGCGAGCCCCTTCGGCAGAAGGAAATTGCGTGCGTAACCATCGCTGACGTTTACGATGTCTCCTGCCTTGCCCTTGCCTTTAACATCTTGATTTAAAATAACTTTCATGTTATGTATCTCCTTTGTGTATTCTGTTCTGTCTCAGTAATTATACGATAAATCTGTGCATTTATCAATGTTGATCGAGCATACCCATTTTTTTGAGACGTTCGATGAGAGCTTTGCTTGCGTCCTCGAGGCTCACCCCGCGGATTTGCGCTCCGGCCATGGTGGCGTGTCCGCCGCCGTCCAGTCCCTCGAGTATCATCTGTACGTTGATTTCGCCGAGAGATCTGCCGCTTATTATTATCTGTCCGTTTTCCTCGCAAAGCACGAAAGAAGCTTTAACTCCGCGTATCCCGAGCAGAGTATCCGCCGCCTGAGCTGCTATGAGCCTGGGGCTGCGCGAGCGCGGCGGACAGAACGAGACGGCTATGCCGTTCTCTATATGGGCGGAGGATACTACATCTGCTTTTTCTACGAAAAGAGACAGATCATCCTGATACAGTTGACGTATAGTAGTTGTGTTTGCGCCGGCTTTTTTAAGATACGAGGCGGCCTGGAAGGTGCGCGCGCCTGTTTTGAGTGAGAAGGATTTTGTATCTATTACTATGCCTGCGAGGAGGGCGTCCGCTTCCAGAGGCGTCAGTTTTGTTCTGTCTGAGAAATACTGTATTAATTCCGTGACCATCTCTGCGGTAGAGGAAGCGTACGGTTCGTGATAGAAAAGGGAGGACTTCTCTATGCTGTGAGTCCCTCGGAGATGGTGATCTATAATTACAATGTTATCCGTTAATGACAACAGGCGAGGGGCTATTGTCATATTTGCTATCTGAGTGTCCAGGACTATCAGCAGAGTGTGCGAATCTATGCGCTCCTGCGCGGCTTCAGGCGTGATAAATATGTTGTGATAGGCTTGAGAATGCTCGAGCTCGCGTATGAGCAGGTCAATGGAGTCGTTGGGCTTGTCGAGTACGATGAAGGCGGGCTTGCCGAGAGTGCGCGCGCATGCGAGGAGACCCAGCGCAGAGCCTATTGAGTCCATATCGGGAGCGCTGTGCCCCATGAGCATTACGTCGTCAGCCTGCTCCATAAGAAGTCTGAGAGCGTTGCTTATCATTCGGGATTTGACTTTGTTTGAAGATTCAACCGCCCGCTGTACGCCGCCGTAGAAAGTGAAGCCGTCGTCTGTTTTGAGCACGGCCTGATCTCCTCCGCGTCCGAGAGCCAGCTCCATAGAGGAGAGCGCGAATGTGCCGGAGCGTTTGGACGTTTCGGAAGTTCCGAGTGCGATGCTTAGAGTCGGACTTTGTCCCTCGGAAGTTTTAAGCTCGCGTACTTCGTCCAATATTCTGAATTTTGACTGCATGAGGGGTGGGAGATATTTGCGTTCAAATGCCAGAATATACTTATAGTCGTCATACTTAAACATCATTGCGTTGGCTTGATCCGCCAATATTGCAACCTTTTCGTCTATTTTGGATTCCAACAGAGAAGCCTCCGCCGGAGGCAGAGAACCTGTCAGCTCAACAAAACTGTCTATCTGAATATGGCAGATAACAGTGCGTGAATCTATCTCCTGCTGTCTGAGTCTGGAGGAACGCCGTTTGAGCAGGCGTACTATGTGATACGCTCCGAACGCAGTTTGAATTTCTGAAGATTCACGCTGATAATATGCGTGATGCAGTCTTATATCTTCTTTTGTGCCTAAGGCCAGCTCGCGCATTTCGCTGTCGGTGAGTATTTCGTGCGATTCTCCAAACGCTTCGGTGAAAGCGGGATTCATCCAGAAAACTTCGGCGTTGTCTTTAAAAATAATCAAAGGGATTGAAGATGACGAGGCGTATTGTGCGATTACGTCTTTTCTGATATGAGAATCTTCGCGGGCGGCGTCGCGCAGGGCGAAGAGATGGAGGAAAAGACAAACGATAGATACGGCAGCGCAGAAGCTGCACGCCATCAGCCTTGATATTCCGTTGTCGATATAGCTGCATATGTAGAGCAGTATCAAAAAAACCAAGCCTATGGTAGTGAAGTGCCGTCTTTTATACATATCAGGTCCTCTTGAAATTAACTCTGTGTCTCAAATCTATTATTACGTCGAATATACCGAGCCACGTGAATACCTGCGGAACGCCGACTATTCCTGCGGCGATTATTATAATGCGCAGTATGCGGTATTTAATCTTAAATTTGAATAAATAGTCGAAAAATACCATGCCCATGAACGTGAATACGATAGAAACTAAAGAGCTGAGGATCTGAGCGGGAACGACTAAAGATTCTATGCCGAATAAACTCGGAACATATGACAGAAAATAAGTAATAACAATGTAAGGAACAAAAGGACGCGGAATATAAAAATCGCTGAAAGCAGGCATGGGCTTTAGCGTTGCTCCGAAAAGTGAGGCAAGCTTACGAGTCAAAGCTTGATATATTACGCCGAATATAACAGAGGCGGACGACGCATAAGATGGAAGAAGCACTGCCAAGGTAGATTTCAGCGTGTCGATATTATCCGTTACATATTTTGCCATGTCTTCGGGAGAGAGCGCGAGCATTTTGTTGAGGGTGTCGGCGCTTGTTCCGTATGCCGCATCCTGAGCTATAAGAATGAGATAATACGGCGCGCTGTAAGCGGGATAAGCTTCGATGGAGCTTTCTATCATGGAGACCATGTATGACGCCAGATCCATTCCGACGCTTACGGCTATAGCGAGCCCGGTAAGCATCACTCCGAGAAACACGCCCGCTACGCTGAGAGCGACTGTGTAAAATGCAGAAAGAGTTCTGCTTTGCGCGAGTGCGCACGAGATTGTCGTGCAGACCGTATATATCAGCACATACAACCAGAGCGAGCCGGAGAGAAGAGCGCAGGCGACGGCTTCGAATGCGATGCAAACGGGTAAAGCCTGCTTTGGTTTGCCCACGGATAAACATGAGACAATCGCGGGCACAGGCAGCAGAAGAGCTGCTAAAATGGTGTAGTTGGTAAGATATGCCAACACGGCGAAAGTGACCGCGCCGGCTGCGACAGATGTAATTTTAGCTTTGTTATCAGTCATTTTTTAAGCTCCGTAATCGACTACTATATTGTACCATATGATAACATAAAACACGGACAAATTCAAACTCTGGAGGCGTTTAACACAAAACCTACGTATTTCAAATAAATAAAAAAATAGAGATATCGGCAAATGAGCGGCAAAATATGTTGAGGTTTTTTAAATAGAATGATATAATCTGATATTAAGGAATACGGCGGCTTCGCTGTCCTTAAATTCAACACTGCAAAGAAAAGAGGTCCTTAAACGGATGCGCTTAATTTTTCTAGAACACAAGAGGTTTCTCCAACAGATATTCAGATTGGCTAAAAGCGAGCTGATAAAGTCTTACAAAGGCTCTGCTCTCGGTCCCGTTTGGTCTGTAATAAAACCCGGTATAACGATATTCGTTTATTGGTTTGCTTTTCAGATAGGTTTGCGCGCGGCGAGAACCGTAACCGTGGCGGGGATAACGGTGGATTTCTTTCAGTTCCTGATGGTAGGTCTGACCCCATGGTTCTTCATGAAAGAGGCAATCCTGAAAGGAGCGAACTGTTTCAGAGCAAAAAAAGCTTTTGTAACTAAGATGAGCTTCCCTGTATCCACCATTCCGACATACAAACTGTTGTCAGAATTGATAAGTCATGTGCTTCTGCTGGCGGTGGTTTATGTTGTGCTTATACTGACCGGAGGGAAACCGTCTGTTTACAATTTGCAAATATTTTTCTATATGCCGTTTATGTATATGTTTTTCGTGTTTCTCGCATGGATTACGGCCCCTCTCAGCGTAATAAGCGTAGACTTTTTGAATATAGTCCGCTCCATAATAGCGGCGATATTCTGGCTGTCAGGCATAATCTACAATCCGTACGGTTTGGATTCGGAGCTGCTGCGGACGGTGATGATGGGAACGCCGGTGGCGTACTTTGCTAACGGATACAGAAACGCATTCCTTTTTGAACAGTGGTTTTGGGAGACTCCGTATGAGACAGGTATGATGATATTATGGACAATTGTCGTATTTATACTCGGATTGTACACTTATACCAGACTCAGGAAGAAGATTCCGGACATGCTATAGGAGATGATTTGCTATGCAGGAAGAAATTAAAAATATAAAAAATACAGAGGCGTCCGAGCCGAAAACTCCGGAAAATGCAGAAAAAGATCAGGAAGAGCAGGATTTTTCCAACGCTCCCGTTGTCATTTCGTTTAAGAATGTCAGCAAGACATATAAGCTGTACAAAGATGACAGACAGCGTTTTTTGGGAATGTTTTTAAAAAAGCGCATAAAGTATACGGAATTCCACGCTCTCAAAGATTTTAATTTGGAAATCCGCAAAGGAGAAAGCGTAGGCTTTGTCGGGCGAAACGGAGCCGGCAAGTCTACTTTGCTGAAGCTCGTCACCGGAGTTGCGTTTCCGGATAAAGGCACAGTGAAGGTAAACGGACAGGTGGCGGCGTTGTTGGAACTGGCGGCGGGTTTCGATTCGGAGATGACAGGGCGAGAGAACATTGCGCTCAAATGCTGCATACTCGGGCTTAATAATGCCAGAATAAAAGAAATAGAAGAAGATGTTATAGAATTTGCAGATATAGGCGATTTTATGGATCAGCCTGTCAGAATGTATTCGAGCGGTATGAAGGCGAGATTGGGTTTTGCAATAAACGTCAGCATTAAGCCGGATATTCTCGTTATAGATGAAGCCCTGAGCGTAGGCGATGCGGCTTTTGCTGAGAAATGCAGACAGAAAATTGCCGAAATCATAAAGAGCGGAGTTACTGTACTCTTTGTCAGCCATGCCAAGGACAGACTGCATGAATTCTGCAAACGCGGCGTGCTTATGGACAAAGGCAAGAAGATAATGGATGACCGTATAGGACCTATTGTGGAAGAGTATGATAAAATGCTCGAGGGCATTAAGAAGCGCAGAAAGGAACAGCAGGAGTCTAAGAAAAAGACAAATGTAATTTGACTTAGTATTAAAGCTAATTAAATTGAGTAAAAAAACCGACCTCCCACTTTTGGAGGTCGGTTTTTTTATCGCTGTATAAAAACGGCGCAGCAGCCGGTAAAACTGCTACGCTTAAAAAGTCTGGCTTTTTTGGGGCGATTTATACAAGCCCGCGTTTTTTGTTTTGCATTATCCCTTAAAAAATCAGCTTTTGAAGAGGCTGAGGTCATATTCGGGGGCAGAATCGAAAGCGAATCCCAGATTGCCGGATACCATATAATAGTTGGCGAAATTGAGCTTGTGCTCGCGGCCATAACGTGCAACGTCAAAAATAATGTGATTAGTTTCACTCTTTTTACCTGCGTTGAGGTCTCTGACTGTAGAAGCATAAGAGTTATCGTCCAGCATCATAAGACTTTTTACATTCTTTTCGATTGTGTCTTCGGGGAGAATATATCCCATATGAGCTGCCATCTCCATTACTTCGCGTACACAGTTCTTGAACATGCTTAGACGCTGACCTTCTTTTAAACCGCCTGCGGAACAATCATAAAAGGATTCAGCAGCCGCCAGAGGAGAAACCATCGAGAATTTTCTGAGGCAGTCGCGCTTGATGTTTTCAGATACAATGCAGCGAATTTTGCAAGCTTCGAGCTCTTTAGCCATGTTATAGATTTCTACAGAGTTCTCGTTGTTTTTCTGACCGAGGACAACGCGGAAAAGCGGACCTTCCTGAATGACCGTGCCGGGAGATTCGATATGAGCTACGACGTATACGCATCCGTCGAGTACGTCAAAGCCTGTTTTATCGCGAAGCATTTCGCCTGCAGATAATACGTTGAGTATGGGAACGATAATGGTTTTTTCTGTGCAGACTCTTTTGATGAGCGGAACTATGCTTTCAAGATCGTAGCTTTTTACGCAGACGAATACTACGTCGGGTGTATCGTTGTAGCTGTCCGCGTCGCAAGCGTTAATCTTTATCATGTTATTGCCGAGTTTAGATGACATAAGGTGCAGACCGTTTTCTTGGATAGCCTTTAGGTGCTCGCCGCGTGCTATCAGAGTAACGTCCTGACCGCCATGCGCCAAGAATCCACCAATGCAGCCGCCTGTGCCGCCTGCGCCTATGACAAGGTATTTCATATTTTTACCTCCAAGAATAATTTTAGATTTTATAATAAATATATGATACCCTATTTTGAAGGAAAATGCACTATATATTTTGTGCAAAAAACTAAATAATTGTACTTTACATAATTACAAGTTAAAACACAAATGCTGAGACGTTATTTTCAGATGATTCGTGATGATATTAAGATATTATATAGATTAATAAAGATATAGAGAAGAATCAGAATTTTAAAAGACAATGTTAAAATAAAGAGTAGAAACAACAAAGGTGAGCATTGAGTTTTATGCTTTTAGAATGCGATTAACATGAAAATATCGCAGTAATAAGGCTGAAAAACTGTTGTTTTTTCACTTTTTTCAAAAAAAGTGATGAATTTAGGATGAATATTTAAGAAAAAGCTGCATAATATTTCGCGGGGAGAGAGGGGTATGGTGGAGAAAGACGAAAGATAGAAAACGAATTAGGAGGTATAGGAGGGGAAATAGCAGATTATGGGTTGGAGATAAGGAAGATAAGTTCGGATTTGCGGGTGAATAGTATTCCAAAATTTTTTGGAAAAAAAGTAAAAAAAGGTGTTGACAAGGGGGAGGGTGTTTGGTATTATATACAGGCACTCGCGCGAGAGGCACGGCGGAAGCCGAGCGGAGCGCGAGAGGACGTTAAAAAGACAATAAGGCGTAATGAAAAGTAAACTTTGAGCAGTAATATTTGTGAGCTAGGCTACTTTACGATTGAAAAGAGAGACGGTCGAGAGACTGTTGAATAAAGTTTTTTAGTAGAGTTTGATCCTGGCTCAGGACGAACGCTGGCGGCGTGCTTAACACATGCAAGT
>OLPU01000199.1_pt1 | contig 55669 bp, 58 predicted proteins | sample 1673111 | NCBI WGS metagenome assembly OLPU01 (sample SAMEA3136755, study PRJEB25190) | human gut metagenome | reverse complement strand
ATGCTCTGGATAAAGTCCGTCATCGACACCGCCAGGAACCCGCCGATGGCAATGTAGCTGACGATGACGATCGCCGAAACGACCATCGTCACAGTGTAGTCAAGGCCCAACAGCGTCGAGAACACCTTGCCGCAGGCCGCAAAGCCGGAAGCCGTGTATGGCACGAAGAAAATAACGATGACGACCGCGCCGATCGCAGCGAGCACATTTTTCTCCTCGTGGAAGCGGTGCGATAAAAACTGTGGAAATGTGAAAGAGTCCGTAATGTGGGTGTAACGGCGCAGACGCTGCGCAGTGAAAAGCCAGTTAAAATACGTCCCGATGGCAAGCCCGGCGATGGTCCAGCCAGCGTGTGCCATCCCTGACAGATACGCCAGCCCCGGAATCCCCATGAGCAGATAACTGGACATGTCCGATGCTTCGGCACTCATCGCGGTGACATATGGCCCGAGCGTGCGGCCACCGAGATAAAACTCAGAGGTGGAGCTGTTGCGCTTGCCGTAATAGACACCGATCAAAACCATGCCAACGAGATACACGAAGATCGTTATCAATACAATGATAGAACCTGTATGCATGTGATATGTCTCCCTTTCTGATGATAGCGATCATCTGTTAGTCTCCTGCGCCGCGCTAAAGCGACGCATTATGTATATTTTACCACAAGTCTGTGTAAATGCAAAAACAAAAAGCCTTATACAGCGAACAATTTTCGCGCACTGTGAGGCACGCGCTGCATGAAAATCGCCACCGCTGTTGTCAGCAGGTGGCGATGTGTGATTATTCGTCGTCAGATTCCGCTTTCTCATGCGGCGCCGGCTTGACATTGATCTCCATGACGCGGCGGTTGTCCACAGCAGTGACAGTGACCTCCAGCCCTTCGGCGATGAAATGATCGCCCTGCTTTGGAATGCGGTCGATCTGCTCCAGCACCCAGCCGGAAACCGTGGACGCCTCGCACTCGCCCTTGATCTCAAAGAGATCGTACATATCGTCAAGGTCGGTGGTACAGTCAATGTTGTAGCTGCCGTCCGGCTGCTTGCGCAGAAATTCTGTGACCTCATCGTGTTCGTCCCAGATCTCGCCGACAAGCTCTTCGAGGATGTCCTCCAGCGTCACGATCCCTTCCGTGCCGCCATATTCGTCGACGACCACAGCCATGTGCACCTTGTTCATCTGCAGGATGCGCAGCAGCTTGAAGATCTTCGTGTTCGGTGTCGTATAGACAACCGGCGATTTGATCATCGCCAGACGATCCTCGCCGCGCACGCGCGCCTTGTAGAAATCCTTCTGGTGAACGACACCGATGATGTTGTCGATCGTTTCATGGTAGATCGGCAGACGCGAGTAGCCGTTTTCCACGAAAAGCGCGCCCACTTCCTGCATCGTCGATTCCTCGTCGACAGCGACAAGATCCACGCGCGGCGTCAGAATATCCGACACATCCAGCTCGTTGAACTCGATCGAGGCACGGATGAGATCCCCTTCGTGGGCGTCCAGCCCGCCTTCGCTCTCAGCCTGGTCGACAATGCCCATCAGCTCTTCTTCAGTGATGCCGTCGTCGCCGGAAGGCTTGAAGATCTTCGAGAGCAGCTTCTTCCACATGCTGAAAAGGAAATTCAGCGGCGTCAGCACGAGAATGATCACGCGCAGGATCGGCGCCGAAAACATCGCGAAGCGCTCAGGAAATTCCTTGGCCACGCTTTTTGGCGAGATCTCACCAAAGATCAGCACCACGATCGTGATCACAACCGTCGAGATCGTGGCCCCGTAGGTCACAAAGATTTTCGTGAAGAGCAGGGTGGAGATCGTCGTCGCCGTGATGTTGACAATGTTGTTGCCGATGAGAATGCTCGAGAGCAGCTTGTCATAATCCTCGCCCACAGCCAGCGCCCGCGCAGCGCGCTTGTCGCCGTTTTCCGCCCAGGTTTTCATGCGGATCGTGTTGAGCGAGGTGAACGCCGTCTCCGTGGCGGAAAAATACGCCGAGCACATCACAAGGATCACAATGGCAACGGTCATGCCTATCAAACTACTGTCCATAAATAAAAGATCAACTCTGCTTTCTTAATAGGATTTTATCAGGTTATCTTATACTATAGCATGAATCGGCACGCATTTCAATGAAACGGGCGATTGTTGCGCGCCGCAAACGCTCAGAAACGCTCGTCGTGCACATGGCTCCAGTCGAGATCCTCCGCCGTGTGCGGCGCGCGCGTCTCCTCGCTTTCGCCGAGCGCCAGGATCGCCAGCACATCGTACGCTTCCGGAATCTCCAGCGCTTCGCGCACAAACGCGTTCGACGGCAGATTTTCGCCATTCGCCAGAAGCGTCTGCGACTGACGGCTGCGGATCTGCACCCAGCAGTTGCCGATTCCCAGCTCCTCTGCTGCCAGCTGCATGTAGGCCATCATGATCGAGCAATCCTCCACCCAGGTGTCCGAGCGCGTCGTGTCGCCCACAACCACCAGCGCCGCATCCGCGTTTGCAACGAGCGCCGAGCCGCCCGTCTTCGCGTGGGATAGTCGCTCCAGCATTTCTTTCTCGCGCACAACGATCAGCTCCGCCGGATGCAGATTGCGTCCCGTCGGCGCGAGTAACCCAGCCTCGATGATCTGCGACAGCGCATCGTCAGCGATCCGCGCCCCCGTGTACACACGTCTGCTGCGACGCTTTATGATCAATTCTCTGAAATCCATCGTTCATCCCATCCTTTCGTTTTCCACCAGCCTACCGCATCCACGCTCGCAGCGCAAGGATTTTCGCGCTCAACGCTTGCCAAACTCACCAGCCCAACCTCCGATCGTCGGAAAATGGCAAATTCCCTGCTCGGCATCATCCCCGCAGATATCACCCTCGAAGAAGCCCGCGAAGAAAGGGCGCAGAAATTATGAAAGCATTGATCGACACCTGCATCATCATCGATATTCTCCAACAGCGCGAACCATTCTGTTTTACTTGAAATCTGCGAAAAATAGAAAAACGTCGCCGTCCCTGAAAAATATCATGCGATCTCATTGCACTTTCTAATGATCTTGCGTATTATACATACATGAAGGAGTGTTTCGCATGATCGTTTACCACGGAAGTAATGTTGTTGTCGCTGAGCCAAAGCTGATCAAACAAAACCGCTTTCTGGATTTTGGCTTCGGTTTTTACACAACAACCAACAAGGATCAGGCCATCGCCTTTGCTGAAAAGGTTTACCGTCGTCGCAAGTCTGGTGGAAAAATTGTCAGCGTGTATGAATTGGATGAAACGCGCGCTTTTTCTGAATGCAGCCTGTTGCATTTTACGAGTGCGGATGAGGCGTGGCTGGATTTTGTCTCACAAAATCGCGCTGGCACTTACGACGGAAAAACGTATGACATTGTCTTCGGGCCAGTCGCTAATGATGACGTTTATACAACCTTTGCCCTCTACGCCTCTGGCGTATTGACAAAAGCGCAGACGCTGGAAGCACTCAAGATCAAAAAACTTTACGACCAAATGGTTTTCACCACTGAAAAAGCGCTTGGGCAGCTCACATTTCTCGGAACACTGGAAGGGGCGTGAAGCCATGGAACAGAAACAATTTGCTGCGCTGATGACGCTCATTGTTCCCCAGGTGATCACGCTGATCGCAGCGCATGACGGCTGCGACGAGATCGCGGCAGCAAAAAAATTTTATCCCTCTGAGCTTTATGCAGCGCTGGAAGACGAATCCACGAAGCTCTGGCATCTCAGTGCGCCGATGCTCTATCAGCTGTTTGACGAAGAGCGGCGCACGGGCACCATCACTTATCCAGAGGAGGCGTGACCATGAGTGAAGCAGGAAATTTTCTGATCTACTGCGTAGAACGCTACAAAGCGGCGAAGCATCTTTCCGGTCAGGAAGTGGCGGCGCTTTTCAACACCTACGACGTGTGGGAATACATTTACGATTGTTTTGCCGCGCTCCACACCACCGGCGAGCAGTATATCATCAACGACATTGACGGCTATATCGCTGAGCAAAATGCCAGCGCAAAAAACGACACCGGGCGACCATCTTTCGCGAGATGGTCGCCCATTTTGTGTTCACTCGTCTTCCAGCCCAAAGGTCGCGCGGCAGAGGGCGCGACCGGTTTCGGTGCGGAAGATTTTTTCGTAAGCGTGGCGGATGGCGTCGGCGCTGACCGGATCCTCGTAGAGATTGACGAGGAAATCCGCTTCGATGAGGATCTGGTGGTCAATGCCATCCACTGGAACATACGTATGGTGATGGGCGACGAGCCACGTGATGCGGTCGATATCGTCCTCGCTCACGCCGGTTGCTGCCAAAAGCGCGCGGGCTGGTGCTGGTCCTTCCTGCTCCTGCAGTTTACCATCGCAGCGGCCGTATTTTTCCTCGGCAGGATGGATGCCAATGTCGTGCACGAGGGCGGCAAGCTCGATGACGCGCTGGGTTTTCGTGTCGACCTTTTCGCCGTGAGCGATGAGCCGCGCATAGGCGTGGACCTTGAGAAAATGCTGGATGCGTTTGGCATCGCCACGATCAAAAGCGATCATGCGCTGACAAACGTTGTCGATGAGAATCTGATCATTCATCTGCAAACCTCCTCAGGTATTGTACAAATGCGCGTAGACGCCGCCCTGGGCGAGCAGCTCGGCGTGAGTGCCGCTTTCGGTGATGCCGTCTTCAGTGAGCACGAGGATGCGCTCAGCGTTCTGGATGGTCGAAAGGCGGTGGGCGATGACGAAGGTGGTGCGGTTTTCGGCGAGCTTCTCCAGCGATTCCTGGACGATGCGCTCGCTCTCGTTGTCGAGGGCGGAGGTGGCTTCGTCAAAGATGAGGATCGGCGGATTCTTCAAGAAGACGCGCGCGATGGAAAGCCGCTGCTTCTGGCCACCGGAAAGTTTGATGCCGCGCTGGCCGATATCGGTGTCGTAGCCGTCCGGGAAGGCCATGATGAAATCGTGGGCGTTGGCGTTTTTCGCAGCCTGAACGACTTCCTCCGGCGTGGCGTCTGGGCGTCCGTAGAGAATGTTTTCATAGATCGTGCCGGCGAAGAGATAGACATCCTGCTGCACGATGCCGATGTTGTCGCGCAGGCTCTTCAGCGTGACCTCGCGGATGTCGTGGCCATCGACGGTGATGCGCCCGCTGGAAACGTCGTAGAAGCGCGGGATCAGCGAGCAGAGCGTGGTCTTGCCAGCGCCGGACGAACCGACCAGCGCCACATAGCTGCCGGCAGGCACGTCCAGGCTCACGTGCTGCAGAACGTCCTCGGCGTTTTCTTTGTAATGGAAGGAAACATTGTCGAAATGAATGTCGCCGCGCACATTTTCCAGCGGCACGGCGTTCGGGCTGTCTTCAATGTCCGGCTCGATATCCATGAGCTCGCGAAAACGCTCGAAGCCAGTGTAGCCATTCTGAAACTGCTCGGTGAAATTGACGAGGGTCGTGATCGGCTCGGTGAACACGCTGATGTACAGCAGGAAGGTCACAAGATCCGGAATATCCAGGCGCCCGTTCGCGATGAGCACACAGCCGGTGATGATGACGCTCACCTGGATCAGCGTCGTGAAAAATCCGACGCCCGCCTGGAAGGTGCCCATGTAATGGTAGCTGTTTTTCTTGGCAGCGAGAAATCCCTGATTGCCGACGGAGAATTTGCGGTTTTCCTCCTGCTCATTGGCGAAGGATTTTACCACGCGGATGCCGGCGAGATTGTCCTCGATCTGCGCGTTGATCTCAGCGATCTTTTCGCGATTGCGGCGCGACGCGCGGCGCATGCGTCTGTTCAGGACGAGGGCAAAAACGAACATGATCGGCAGGATCACAAACGCCGCCAGCGCCAGCTGCACATTGATGCTGACGAGGATGACAAAGGCGCCGATGATCTTGAGCAGCGAGAGAATGATATTCTCCGGTCCGTGGTGCAAAAGCTCGGTGATGTCGAAAAGGTCGTTGGTGACGCGGCTCATCAGCTGGCCAACCTTTGCGTCGTCGTAGAACGAGAACGACAGCTTCTGCAGATGGTCGAAGACCTCCTCGCGCATGTCGTACTCGATCTTCGCGCCCATGACGTGGCCATAGTTGCCGATGAAAAATCGGCTGTAGCAGTCAACGATCAAGAGCACCAAAAGTCCCGCCGCGATATACGCCGTGTGCTGCAGGATCACCTCCCGCGGCTCGTAGATCAGGGTCGACGTCACATAGCGCACAACCAGCGGAATGATCAGCGCCACCGCCGCCGACAGCGTCGCAAAGAGCATATCCGCCAGAAAAATCCCCATGTAGGGCTTGTAATAACTCAGCATTTTTTTGAAAGTATCGCTCAAAATATCATCCTCCAAAAAAGTTTGCAGTCCATTGCAAACTTTTCTAATTTCATCATAGATTTTGCAATTTACTGCATTTTTTTATGCGTAGCCACGAGCGTCGATCATCCTGTAAAATAACTCCTAACTCCTCACTAAACAAATCAGCCCGCCCTTCTGCGCGTGGCCGGTGTTCCAGAGCGCTGGCAGATCGAGCCAGAATTCGTGGGCATAGGTCACTGCGCGCACAAGATGCGCGCCGCCGCGCTCGTCGTAGCCAGCAAGATTGAACCAGTGCCACTGAAAATCGTCGAAGGCTTTGTTCCTGTGGTGCAGGAGCAGACACGGCACCGGCAGATTCTGATCGATCTGCCGCCGCACGAGATCCCACGCCGCCTCCCAGCGCACATCGCCAGGAAGCCCCTCAGCGCGCAGCGAAAAAATGTCGCGGTCGTGCCAGAAGCGCGTGATTCCCTCGAGATAGATCGAGAGTCGGTCGATGCCTGTGCGTCGTGGCCGCAGATAAGGCTTCATCGTCATCGCATAGCGCTCGTAATCCTGGCGCGTCACAAGCTGAGGATCGTAAGGATAGAGCGCCGCCAGGCCATGGTCCCGCGCCAGCAGAATGTTGCAGTCGCAGGCCGTGACCGCTGCGCAGCCGCCGAGATGCATCCACCAGTCCCGGAACCAATCCTGGCTCCAGCCCAGCGCGCCGTCTATCGTATAATAATCAAGTGTTTGCAAAATTTGTCACCTGCTTTCGTTACAGACGTAGTGTAATACAAAAGCGGCTCCCGGTGCAACAAAAAATCCACGCGCAAACGCACGTGGATTGTAGCGGGTCATTCCTTCACGCCAACGATGGTGATCTTTGAGCGCATGAGCAGCGTCCAACCGAGCACGCTGATAACGCCGCTGGCGAGCACCACCACGCCAAGCGCGAGCACGCCGTTGGACGCAGCAGAAACCGCCATCATCCCAACGCTGCCGATAACAGTGAAGATCCCGTTCAACAGCGAAGACGCCGAACCCGTGTCGCCCTTCTGCTGTTCCAGGAGCAGGTTGGAGCTGAACGGACGGATCAGCGAGCCGAAGAACGTGAACGGCGCAAACCCGATCCAGAACAAGAGTGGCATGATCTGACCGAAGCAGAGCAGGATCGCACCAGCGACAATGTAGCCGAAAAAGCAGGTGTAGATAAGCTTCTGCTTGCTCATCTTCGTCAGGAAGCGCACATAGATCACCGGCCCAAGCAGCGAAACAAGCGCGTTCACCGCGAAGAAATAGCTGTACATCTGCTCGCTGAGACCGAAGAAATCGACGTAGATATACGACGACACAGAAATGTAGCCCATAAAGGCGAAATTGTACAGCGAGAAAATAATACATGGCACAAAAAAGCCCATGTTCTTGCCGACAGTGACCAGCTTGCCCAGCGACGCGAACGCAGATTCGGTGAGGCGCTCTTCCTCCGGCAGCGTTTCCTGATAAAGGAAGGACAGCACAAACACGATCAGCCCGGCGAGCGTCAGCACTTCAAAAGCGCCGCGCCAGTCTGTGATCTGCAAAAGCAGCGCGCCCAGCACCGGCGCAAGCATTGGCGCCAAACCAGACGCCGACTGCACAACAGCGAGGATCGTCTCACGCTGACGGCCAGCGAAGCAATCCTTGACAAGCACCGTGGAAGCCGAAATGATCCCGCCAGCGCTGATGCCCTGGAAAACGCGCGCAGCGATCATGACATAGACATTCGGTGAAAGCGCACAGCTGGCGCTGGCCAGCGTGTACATAGCGCTGGAAATGAGCAGCACCTTGCGGCGGCCGTATTTGTCGCAGAGCGGCCCGAGCAGGATCGTGCCAATTGCGAAAAAGAAGAAAAAGCTGACAAGCGTCAGATTGACCAGCGACGCTGACGCGTCAAAGTGGGTGCTCATCGTCGGCAGCGCCGGCAGATAAAGGTCCGTCGACAGCGGAATGAACATGTTCATCAGCGTGATAAACAGCACCATCCCTTTTTTGCCAAGGAACTTTTGTTTTTTGATGTTTTCCGCAGTGTTCATTGAACGCAAATCATCCTTTCGCAAAATAAAAAATGAATCCAAATAATTACGGCGGTCGCAGGCAAGAATGCCATTCGACCGCATCGCAGAGATTTTACCATGGGTAAACACTTTTCATCCAGTCGGATAGTGACTGTTTCCTCAGGTAGCTGAAAGGAGATTGTTCGGGCCGAAGCCCTGCGGAAAAAATTCCGCCAGCGTGTGAATCTGATAATCCTCCTCGCTCGTCGCGAGAATGATACGAAATTTCTCCGGCGCACAGAATTCGCGCATCACCTGGCGGCAGACGCCGCAGGGCGCAGTCGGCACGAGCGCTTCGCCTGCTTTTCCGCCGACGATGGCGATCGCGGCAAAATCTCGCTCGCCCTCGCTGACCGCTTTGAAAAACGCTGTGCGCTCGGCGCAGTTCGTCGGCGTGTAGGCTGCGTTTTCGATGTTGCAGCCGCTGTAGATTTTTCCTGCCGCTGTCAGGAGCGCCGCGCCGACACAGAAATGGGAGTACGGTGCATAGGCCTGGCGGCGCGCGCTGATCGCTTCGCGGATCAACGTGCGGATCGTCTGCTCGTCCATGCTCACGCCTCCCTGTCCTGCGCGATCAACCGACGCAGCGCTTCGATGCCAGTGCGGATCGCTGCGTCTGTGTCGTGGACGACAGGATTTTCCAGCCCCGCCGCTGCGCGCTCCTGGTTCGCCATGACAAGGAAGCAGGAGCCACAACGCACGCGCAGATGGCTGGCGATGACAAAAAGCGCCGCCGATTCCATTTCCGACGCCAGGCAGCCGAGTTTTTTCCAGGCCTCCCATTTATAGAGCAAGTCAGCGGCGACCGGCTTCGTCTCCGGCGAATGCTGGCCGTAGAAAGAATCCTTGCACTGCACCACACCCACATGATGCGACAGATCCAGCGCCTTCGCCGCCTGCACGAGCGCATTCGTCACGCCAAGATCGGCGACAGCCGGAAATTCGATCGGCGCATATTCGCGGCTCGTGCCCTCCATGCGGATGGCGCCGGTTGCGATGACAATGTCGCCACTTTTCACATCCAGCTGCATACCGCCGCAGGTGCCCACGCGCACAAAGGTGTCGGCGCCAGCCATCACAAGCTCCTCCAGCGCGATCGCCGACGACGGTCCGCCGATGCCTGTCGAGGTGACACTGACTTTTTCGCCATCGAGCGTGCCCGTGTAGGTCACAAACTCGCGGCTGTCGGCGACGAGCTGTGGATCGTCAAAATACGCCGCGATCTGCGCACAGCGCTTGGGATCGCCCGGCAGGAGCACATAGCGCCCAACGTCCCCGCGCCCCACCTGCAGATGATAAAGTTTTTCCTGATCTTCCGAATAATTGATCATGAGATCACGTCCTTTCGTATGGTCACCAGTATACCAGAAAATCCTCCGCGAAATCTCACAAAAATCGCAAAGAAAAAATCGAGCCCACGACGAACTCGATTTTCTGTCGTATTCATTCAGCAGCGATGGTCTCGACGATGGCTTGTGCTTTCAGTCGGCGCGCGGGCCCGCGCACAGCGAAGACAACGGCGGCGAGCATGACTGCGAGGATGGTCGCCAACTCCTGCAGCGGCAGTGTCCAGCTGACGCCCCAGATCTCGGTGAGCAGGCTGGTATAGAGCAGATAATGGCAGCCAAGCCCGAGCGCTGTGCCGAGGATGCCGCCGAGAACGGTGTAAGTCGCAGCTTCGCTCGTGACCATGCGCGCAAGCTGCCGATCTGTGAGACCGAGGGCGCGGAACACGCCGTACTGACGCGTGCGCGCGCAGACGCTCATGGCGATGCTGTTGATCACATTAAACACGGCGATGAGGGCGATCACGGCAAGAAATCCGTAGACGAAAAGCGCAAAGCAATAATAGGTGCCGCGGGCGCTGGCGTTCGAAAGTCGATCGTCGACGAAAGTCACCGCTGTTCCTGCCTGGGCGCGGATGGCGTTCACATCTGCGTCGCCGGCGCCTGGCGCAAGCTGGAGATCGATGACGCTGTAGTCGGTCTCGCCGGTGAGGGCGCGGAAGGTCTCCTCGCTCGCGATGAGCGTGCCGAGATCGCTGGCATTGACGAACGGCGACTGGCTGACGAGCCCGACAACGGTCACCTTCTGCTGCTGGCCGTTCACTGTGAGCGAAAGCTCGTCGCCGACGGCCAGCGGAGCCTGGCCGCTGGCCTCGTGATAAACAGCGAGCACGGCGTTTGGCTCATTTTCCGCAGCGGAAAGATCGCCTGCGATGAGATAATCCTCTGCCCAGGCGAACTGGCGCGCGTCGTAGCTTGCCAGATCGACGCTGCCGCTCGCATTGTCGCCTGTCGCCGGAAGATCGCAGACGAGCATGCGCCCGTAAGCCGCTTCGACGATGCCGTCGCCCGTAAACGTCTCGAGAAGCGCGGGATCGATCGAGCAGGACCCATCGCTGCTCGTGATGGAAACATCCGGCGTCCATGGCGCGAGCGGACGCAGCGCGCTCTGCATCATGTCAACAGCGACGGAAAATCCCAGAAAGAGGATGATGCTGAAGGCAAAGGAACCGGTCATGAGCAGGAGATTTTTGCGGCTGGCGCGCGCGTGGTGAATGCCGAGGGCGGTCTCCACGCGCAGATGCCGCGTAGACGCAGCGGAGCGCACTGGCAACTGATCGGTGGCGTTACCGCTGACAGCGACGAGCGGCGACACCTTCGCAGCACGTTTCGCTGGCGCACGCGCAGCGACGAGCACCGTCGCAAGTCCGAGCACAACGCCGGCGATGATCGCCGGCACACTCACGCCAAGCGCCGGCATTTCCGCAAAATATTCCGGCGCGAGATGGCGCAACACGGCGCAGAGGATCCAGATCAGCACCACGCCCACGATCACCCCGCAGGGAATGGCGAAACGACACCAGCGCAGCGCTTCCCGGCGCACGAGCCGCATCACCTGCTTCGGCGTCGCGCCGAGGCAGCGCAGCATGCCGTAAAATTCTGTGCGCTGAGCGACGCTCGTGTTCAGGCTCGAGGCGATCATGAGCACACCGGCGATGAGCACCAGCGCGCCGAGCACGATCGCTGTGAGATAGATCTGCATCATCGTCGAGCTCGCGCTCTGTCCGTAGAGGCCGAGGAGCTTCACGTTTTCCACGACCTGATCGTCGGAAAGCTCTATGTCCGCCTTGAGATTGCTGATCGCCTGCCGCGCGAAAAACGGATGCGCAAACTGCACATAAAGCCCGCTGTTCACATCGTCGAGATTGACGTTCGCAAGCGACTGCGCGTCCATCCCTTTCGCTTCGGCGTACACCTGGCGGAAACCCTCCGTCGACAGAAAAGCGCCAAAGCCATCGGCAGACATCGTCTGCGCGCTGTCCTTGCAGAAACCGCTGACGGTGCGCGAGATCCTGCTGCCATCTGGCGCTGTGATCGTCACCGTCTCGCCGATCTTCACGCCGTAGACATCCCGCGCGTTCTGCGTCAGCATGACGTCGTCTGTGCTTTCAGGAAAGTGTCCGTCGTCGATGGCGTCAGGGATGATCTCTGTCATCATCGCTTCGTCACAGCCAGCGACGAGGATCGACTTGCCAAAAAGCGTGTACGGCGCGTCCTCCTCGTAAGGAATGACGCCGTAGCGCGACACTGCGGAAACATCCGGACGCGCAGCGATGAGCGCCGCTTCGTCGTCGCTCACATCCAGCACGCCAACGTGGAAAATGCCGTTGTCCTGTTCCGTCTGCGTGATCTGCGCGCGGATGTACATATCCGCCATGCCGAAGATCGTCGTCACGAGAAACACCGCAAGCACAATGCAGACGACCGACATGCGGTTCTGGCGGCGACGCACCTTTGCCGAGAAAGAAACAAGCTCAAGATAATTTTTCATTGCGCTTCCTCCCCAGATCTGTGACGACGCCATCTTTCACGCGCAGCACCCGATCGACCGCCGCTGTGAGCGTAGTGTTGTGGGTGATCATGAGGATCGTCTGTTGATAGCGGCGCGCCGCCTGCGTGAGCAGATCGATGACATCCTGGCTGTTGGCGCTGTCGAGATTGCCCGTTGGCTCGTCGGCGAGAATGAGCTTGGGCCGCGTGATCAATGCGCGGCCGATGGCGACGCGCTGCTGCTGGCCACCGGAAAGCTGGCTCGGCAGATGATGACGCCGCGCCGCAAGCCCGAGCACCTCGAGGATCTCATCAACCTCCGCCTGCTTCGGCCTGCGATAATCGAGCAGCAGCGGGAAAATGATGTTCTGCTCCACATCCAGCTCCGGCACCAGTTGGTAAGACTGGAACACAAAGCCGATGCTGCGCCGGCGAAAGATCGTCCGCGCTTCCTCGCCCATCGCGAACAGATCCTGCCCGTCGATGAGCACCTTGCCGCTGCTCGGCATATCCAGCCCGCCGATGCAGTTGAGCAGCGTCGATTTGCCGCTGCCGCTCTCGCCAATGACGGCGGCGAATTCTCCCTTCTCGAGAGAAAACGAGACATCGCGCAGCGCTTCGACCTTCGTCTCACCGCTGCCGTAGGTTTTCGACAGATGTTGTACGTTCAAAATTTCCATGTTGATCTTTCCTCCTTTCCTCAAAGGATAGCAGGCCAAGCTTACAATCCAGTGAATCTGAAGCTTACAATTTTGTAAGGTTGGCGAACCAATATCGTAGAACAGAATACCCAGTCATGCTATAAGAAGTTACGAAACTGGCTCAATAATGACAAGGACAAATAAGTAGGCATCGCAACATGAAAAAATCCCCTAGCTTCCTTGGCCGGACTAGGGGATTCTTTGTTGCGTGAACATGATGCATGATCACAATTTTTCATTCTCTCTTGTTCCTCTACACTATACCATCTCCGCCCCAAAATTTCAAGCCCGTCACCCGCACGGAAACGCCATCGTGAACGTCGCGCCTTCGCCTGGCGCGCTCACAACAGAAAGCGTGCCGCCCTGGCCTTCAACGATGGCTTTGGCGATCGGCAGACCGAGCCCGACGCCGCTGCCGCTGCTCGTCGTGCTGCGATAAAAGCGCTTAAAAATATGGTGGATATCCTCCGCCGAAATGCCAGTGCCATCGTCGCTGACGCTGAGCCGCAAGAGCGCCGGCCCCGTCTCCCAGCTGATGCGAATGTGCCCGCCAGTTTGCGTGTGGTCCAGCGCATTTTTCACGAGATTGCTGATGGCCTCTTCTGTCCAGGTGGCGTCACATAGGAGCTCTGTTTCATCGTCGCCAGCCACCGTCATCGTCTTATGCTCACGCTCTGCACGCGCTGAAAACGGCTCCAGCGCACGCGCCACAAGCGCAGATAACGCGACAGGCTCGCGCGCGAAAACGACGCTGCCGGCGTCCAGCCGCGTCAGACGCAAAAGCGACTGGATCAGCTGCTCGAGTTTATCCAGCGCGCGCTCCGATTTCGCGGCAAAATCGCGCACAGTGGCGACATTCTCCGGCTCGGCGATGGTGATCTCGTTGTACATGCGCAGCGCCGCCAACGGCGTTTTCACCTGATGAGAAATATCCGAGATCATGCTCTTGAGAAAATCCTTCACGCGCTGCTCATTTTCGCTCTTCGCCGCGAGGGAGCGCGCCAGCTCCTCGACTGCCGCAAAAAGCTGCGCCAGCGCGCCGTTTTCATTTTGTGGCAGCCGCACAGAAAAATCTCCCGCCGCATAGGCAGCGACCTTCTCTGCCGCTGTCAGATATCGCCGCTCCTGCCGCCGCAAAAAAACAAAAGCAGCAGCGATCACAAGCGCACCAATACACAGCGTGCCGATGAGCGTCACACCATAGGCGTTCTCCATCTGATCGCGCAGCGCCGGAAAAAGCAACGGCGAAGTCGCTCTGTCATGGCCGATCTTTTCCAAAAGCGCAGCAGCCGCTGCAGAATGCCCGTTCTCTTCGGCGAAAGCCTTCGCCACCGTCGTCTCCGGCACACCTTCTGCCAAAAGCACCGAGGCCACCGTTTCTTCGCGCGCCACAAGCACTTCCTGTGCAGACTGCCCAAGCTGCCAGGAAAAGATCGCGCCCAATCCCACCGCCAGCAACAGCAAGCCACAGAGAAAGCCAAGATACCAGCGATTGTCCCGATCACAGAATATCGTCATACGTCCTCCCTCCACTCATAGCCAAGGCCGCGCACCGTGCGCAAATGCTGCGGCGCCGAAGGATCGCGTTCCACCTTTTCGCGCAGCCGGCGGATGTAGACCGACAGCGTGTTGTCGTCGACAAAATTCGCGTCCTCGTCCCAAAGCGCAGCGAGCAGCTGCTCCCGCGTCAGCACCTGTCCTCTGTTGCGCAGAAAACAAGCGAGCAGCCGCAGCTCCGTCGCTGTCAGCTCCAGCGCTTCGCCCGCGCGATAGGCACGCCCACCCTCGATGCGCACCGTTCCTTCCGAGACCGGTTCCTGCTCCTGCTGGTGCAGCATGCCACTGCGTCTGAGCTGCGCACGAATGCGCGAACACAGCTCGCCGAGCTTGAACGGCTTCGTGATATAATCGTCGCCGCCAGCGTCCAACGCGCGGATCACCTGGATCTCCTCATCCATCGCTGTGAGAAAAATGATCGGCACAGCGTTGCCTCCAGCGCGCACTTCTTCGCACAGCGCCAGTCCGCTGCCGTCTGGCAGCGTTTGATCCAGAAGCAGCAGATCATACGCCTGCACCGCCAACTGCGCACGGGCTTCTCGCACCGTCATCGCCACGTCGAGGGCAAAGCCTTCCTTCGTCAGCGCATACACCATGCCATCGATCAAACTCTGATCGTCTTCCAATAAAAGCAATCTTGCCATTGATTCTCACCTCGTTCGTCGTTCTCCTTCTATGATAACGATTTTCCGCTCCGCTGAAAAGAAAAAAAGAAAGCCCTCGAGTGAGAGCTTCCTTAAAGAGGTCCTGTTATGGTGAACGCTCAGTCCGTCTGCGGACCAGCGTTAAACCTGTTGTCATTCGGCGCCGTGAGCATCGTGGGCATCGTCGTCATGCGCCGGGAAAAGCGACGGATCGTAAGCGATGCCGTTTTTGTCGTAATAATCCTGCGCCGCTTTTTTGATCGCCTGCTCAGCGAGCACGGAGCAGTGGATCTTGTGCGTTGGCAGACCATCGAGCGCTTCGGTGACTGCGCGATTGGTCAGCTGCAGCGCTTCGTCCAGCGGCTTACCCTTGATGAGCTCTGTCGCCATGGAGCTGGACGCGATCGCGCTGCCGCAGCCAAAGGTTTCAAATTTCACGTCGTCGATGACCTGATCGTCGCCAATCTTCAGATAGATCTTCATGATGTCGCCGCAGGTTGGGTTGCCAACCTCGCCGACGCCGTTTGCATCCTCGATCACGCCAACATTGCGTGGATTACGGAAATGATCCATTACTTTTTCACTGTATAATGCCATGATGGTCAAACCTCCCTTGTGTCCTTGCGGGTATCAAATTCTTTAAAAACGTGGGCGCGGGTTCCATTTTCCAGATCGCGCCAGAATGGCGACATGCCTCGCAAGTGAGCGACGACATCGCGCACCGCTTCGATCATATAATCGACGTCAGCGTCACTGGTGTCTTCGCCAAGGCTGAGCCGGAGAGAGCCGTGCGCCACTTCATGCGGACGCCCGATCGCCAGAAGCACGTGGCTCGGATCGAGGGATCCACTCGTGCAAGCAGAGCCGGAAGAAGCGCACACGCCCTTGTCGTCGAGCATCAGGAGAAGCGATTCCCCTTCAATACCTTCGAAGCAGAAATTGACGTTGCTCGGCAGTCGTTTTTCGGCGTCGCCGTTGAGCTCCGAGTACGGAATGGTTCGCAGACCAGCGATGAGCCGATCGCGACGCGCGCTCATCTGCGCTGCATTTTCGTCAAGATCGCGGCACGCTTCTTCGAGCGCTGCCGCCAGGCCCATGATCGCCGGGATATTTTCTGTGCCGGCGCGTTTTCCGCGCTCCTGCGCACCGCCGTTGATGATATTGTCGAGAACGACGCCGCGTTTGGCGTAAAGCACGCCGGAACCCTTTGGCCCGTGGAATTTGTGCCCGGACATCGACAGCATATCAATGTTCTGCGCCTTCACATCGATCGGCACATGACCAGCGGCCTGCACCGCGTCGGTATGGAAGAGCACGCCGCGTTCGCGGCAGATCTTGCCGATCTCAGCGATCGGCTGGATGGTCCCGATCTCGTTGTTGGCAAACATGATCGTCACCAAGCAGGTGTCTTCGCGGAGCGCTTCTGCCACCTGTTCCGGCGTGACAATCCCGTCTGCGTGCACATCCAGCAGCGTGATCTCAAAGCCGCGCTCCTTCAATTTGTCGAGGGTGTGGAGCACCGCGTGATGCTCAAACGCTGTGGAAATGATGTGGCGTTTTCCTTTGCGCTCGCCGCTGCGCGCCGCGCTCATGATCGCCTGGTTGTCCGCTTCGCTGCCGCCAGAAGTGAAATAAATCTCCCGCGGCTCCGCGCCGATGCAGGCTGCGACCCGCGCCCGCGCATCCTCCAGCGCTTCCTTTGCTTTTTGGGCAAAAGCGTACAGGCTGGATGGATTGCCGTAGTATTCCTCCATATATGGCAGCATTGCGTCGATGGCTGTTTTGCTCATTTTTGTTGTTGCTGCGTTGTCTGCGTAGATCATATGATCTCCTCCTGTTCTTGTAAATCCTCCATTGTATGTCCAATCTCTACTTAATAAGCAGGATTTCTTTTCTTGGGCCAAGCATACCGCTCTTTTCCTATTAAGTCAATAGGAATATGCCTAAGATTTCTTTTTATTTCCTATTAACTCACCGGATAATAGATCGCAGAAACGCGCAAAAAAATCGCAGCCCCTTTATCTGGGCTGCGATTTTCGGTGACAATTCAACAATAACTGGCGATCAATTCTTCAATCCTGCGCGGCGTTTGCAGCATCGCGCGGTCCACGCGCGTTGGCGAGATCATGATGCCCTCATCCTCCAGCGCTGTAAACAACTCAATCATTGCAAATGAATCCAACACGTCGCCTGCGAGCAGATCAAAATCTTTATCGTAGACGCGCTCATCTTCACAAATCTCGTACAACAGCTTGCACACATCGATCATAACATTTCCAACTTCTTTCTGTCGTATTTTCCGTTCGCATTTACCGGCAGCGCATCCATCAGAATGATCGTTTTCGGGATCATATAAGCCGGCAATCTTTTCGCCAGAGCAGATCTGATCGCTTTCTCATCCAGATCGCTGGTACTTGCCACCACAAATGCTTTGAGCAAGCGCACCACACCTGTGCCAGATTTTCTCTTTGCACAGACAACCGCTTCGCGAACACCATCGATCTGCAGGAGATTTTGCTCGATATCCCCCAGCTCGATCCGGTATCCTTCGTATTTCACCTGGTGATCTTTGCGCCCACGACAATAGAGCAGATCTCCGTCCAGCACGCCGATATCTTTCGTATGAAAACTGTTCGGAACGCTCCGGCAAGCATCCGGCGCCATGCCGAGATAACCACCAAACACACTGCCGCCTCTCAGAACAATCTCATCCTCCTCGAGCAAAACGTCCACCGCCGCGCGAGAGACAATGCCGACAGGCAACGGCTCTTCGCTTTCCATTTCAGCAGAAATATTGACCAGCGTCACGCAGCAGGTACATTCCGTCGGTCCATAGGCATTGATCACCACAGCCTTCGGAAAGCGCTCGTGCAATCGTCGCGCCGTCGCCGCTTCCAGACATTCGCCACAGAAAAAGAATCCCCGCAGATCCGGAAAATATTCCCGCGAAAAGTTTTCTTCCAGAAGCAGCAGCTTCGCCAGCGTCGGCGTCATCACCATAAGCGCCACCTGATCGTCGCGCAGCTCGTCATAAAATCGCTGCAGATTGTCGCGGATCTCGTAGGAAACAGCAACGATCGTTCCGCCAGTGAACAGCGTAAAATAAATATCCATCACACTGAGATCAAAACTGAACCGCGACACGCTAAGCACCCTCGCGCCGTGAAAAGTCGCCAGCTCCTCCGCCTGCGTGATCCACGCGATAAAGTGCGACAAATTCTCATAGGAGATCGGCACACCCTTGCTCTTGCCCGTCGAACCGCTCGTGAAAATAATGTACGCGCACTCATTTTCCGTCGGATAAACAGCCGCCTCCTCCGGATACGCCTGCACCAGCGCTTCCGGAGAAAAGCATGCCACACCAGGCACATCCAGCGGCGCATTCGTCAATACCAACTCCGCGCCTGCCTGCGCCAGGATTTCCTCAATGCGTTTTCGCGGCATATGCGTATCCAACGGAATATAGCATCGCCGCGCCGCCACACAAGCCAGGATCGATACAAACTGCATCGCACACTTGTGCCCATACACAGCGACCGGACCATTTCCCTGTCTGCGCAGCGCCTGCGCCAACGTGTACACCCGCTCATAGCATTCAGCATACGTGAGCGCGTGCGCACCATCCTGATAGCAGATCTGATCACCACCCTCTTTTAAACGTGCGAGCAACCCTTCAATCATCGCGGATCTCGCTTTCCGGGATCAAGGCGTGATCGTACATCACCTTGGAATGGTTGTCCAAGATCAGCTCCCGATTCATCTCGCGCCCCGAGCGGCGATCGATCCAGATCTTATACACCTGACTGATGCGATAAAAATCATCGCCTTCCCGACGGAAATGGTGATTCTCTTCCACCAGCTTGTAGCGGTTCGGAAACGCCCATTCACTGCGCAGCTCTCCATTGAGCACATCGTCCTCGATCCAGAGCAGAAGCTGCACATCCTGGCGCGTATTATTGCGGAAGCGATAATCAATATAATTATAGAACACACTCGTCCCCGTCCCAAACGGCACACGTCTGCGATCATCCGGAAACAGCGCATCTGTATGATGGTGCAGCTCCGTCACCTCCAGCGGACTGTTGAGCACAAGATAGTGCACCATGTTCGCCAACTGACAGAGTCCGCCGCCCGTTTCCGCACGCAGATCGTCGCTGGCGATCACCAATCCATCCTGATAACCCCGACGACGCGTCGGCTTCCCAACAAGAAACCAAAACGAAAACGTTTCCCCCGGATGAATGATCAGCCCATTGATCTCCTGCGACGCCAGTGCAAGATTCACCTTCTTACTCTCCTGCAGCTGCATATCCACCCCTTCAAGCTTGCGCAAAATGATCGACGTATGTCCCTTCACCAGATTCGGCAGCTCCTCGTCACGCCGCTCCGTCGCCAGACAGGCATGATCGCGCAGATTCTGCAAATGCCGCAGCGCCCGCCCTTTCGCGACAGACACACGGTAAAAGGCCGGATGGATCTCACAAAATAATTTACGTTCCATTTTCTCTCACCTTTTCCTGAAATTAATCTTAAATGAAACTTAAATTCATTATACTACAGAACGCATAGCAAAGGAAATGAATTCTTCACGATTCCAAACACATCATTTCATCAAAAAAGACCCCTGCTCCGTTTGGAACAGGGGTCTTCGTATTTCGTGACCAAAATCAGTCGTTGGTGTATGGCAGCAGGGCCATGGTTCTTGCACGCTTGATAGCAGTGGTCAGCGCACGCTGATGCTTTGCGCAGTTGCCGGTGATGCGGCGTGGAAGAATTTTACCACGTTCGGTCATGTATTTTTTCAGACGGTTCGTGTCTTTGTAATCGATGTGTTCGATCTTGTCGACACAGAACTGGCAGACTTTCTTGCGGGAACGTCTGTTGCGTTCTCTTCTTGCCATGTTTAAGACTCCTTTCTCACTCAGTCACTGACGAACCCTATACGGCTTGTTAGAACGGCAGATCTTCGTCACTGAAGCTGACTTCGGTGCCGAAGGAACCCAGACCATTATCGGCTGGTGCTGCCGGCTGACTGAATTGATCGTTCTGACGTTGATAATTGTTTTGTGGTTGACCGCCGTAATTGTTGCCGCCATAGTTTCCACCGCCGGCATTGCCTGAACCGCCGCCGAGGAATTCGACGCGGTCTGCGACAACTTCGGTGACCCAACGACGCTGACCGTCGTTGCCATCATAGCTGCGGATCTGCAAGCGGCCTTCAACAGCGATCTGACGGCCTTTGCTCATATACTTCGCGGTGTTTTCTGCAGCCTTGTTCCAAACAACGATGTTGATGAAATCGGCTTCGCGCTCACCACTCTGAGAGTTAAACGGACGATCGACAGCGATGCGGAAGCTGCACACTGCAGCGCCACTTGGCGTGTAGCGGAGCTCTGGATCAGCAGTCAGACGACCGATCAAGATAACTTTGTTCATGCTTTAGGCCCTCTTTCTTTTGACGAGAAAATTATTCGTCGACACGGGTGATCATGTGGCGAAGAAGATTTTCGTCGATCTTCATCAGACGATCTACTTCGTCAACGGCGTTGGCTTCGCCCTTGAAGTTCACTAAAACGTAGAAGCCATCGGTGTACTTTTTGTCGATGGTGTAGGCGAGTTTTCTCTTGCCCCATTTGTCAACCTTTTCTACGGTAGCACCTTCACCTTCGAGGATGCCGTTGTAGCGGTCGGTGACAGCCTGAGTCTGTTCTTCGCCAACTTCAGTCTTAATGATATAAAGAAGTTCATAATCGCGCATTCTTTGCACCTCCTCCCCCCGGACTAACGGCTCTGCTTTGCAGAGCAGGGATTACAGCAATATATTTTAGCAGAAGCTGCACGCTTTGGCAAGCATAAAACGAAAGATCCTCACGAATTTTTCGTGAGGATCTTTTTTCGGTCTTAAATTATTCAGCGACTGCCTGAGCAGCGGTGATGATGGCGAGCTTGTACGCGTCTTCTTCATCGCAGCCGCGGGAGAGGTCGTTGATTGGCTTGGCAAGACCCTGCAGGATTGGCCCGATGGCTTCGAAACCACCGAAGCGCTGTGCGATCTTGTAGCCGATGTTGCCTGCTTCGAGGCTTGGGAAGATGAAGGTGTTGGCATGACCGGCAACCTTGGAGCCTGGTGCCTTGCGTTCGCCGACGCTGGCAACGAAAGCTGCGTCAAACTGCAGTTCCCCATCGATTGGAAGCTCTGGAGCGAGTTCCTGAGCGATCTTGGTGGCTTCTGCAACCTTTTCGCTTTCTGGGGATACAGCAGAACCCTTGGTGGAGAAGCTCAGGAGCGCTACCTTAGGATCGATGTCGAAGGTCTTAGCGGTCTTAGCGCTTTCAACGGCGATCTCGCCCATGGCCTGTGCGTCCACGGTGATGTTGATGGCGATGTCACTGAAGAGATAACGTTCATCACCTTTGAGCATGACCATGGCGCCGCTGACACGGGAGCAGCCAGGTTTCATCTTGACGATCTGCAGCGCTGGACGAACGGTGTCGCCGGTGGAATGGCAAGCGCCGGAAACCATGCCGTCAGCCTTGCCCATGTAGATGAGCATGGTGCCGAAATAGTTAGGATCGCGCAGCTGAACGCGTGCTTTTTCTTCGGTTGCTTTGCCTTTGCGGCGTTCTACGAATTTAGCGACCATGTCGTCGTATTCTGCATAGTTGTCTGGATCGATGATCTGTACGCCATCAATGTCGATGCCAGCTTCTTTGGCAACAGCCTGAACTTTTTCAGGGTTGCCGAGAAGGATAGGAACGATCAGACCGTCCTTCTGATGGCGTGCGACAGCGCCGAGGATGCGGACGTCTTCACCTTCTGGAAATACGATGGTGATGTCTTTACCTTTAATGCGTGCTTCAAGTGTTTCCCAAATGTCACTCATTGATTGTTTCTCTCCTTTGAAGTGGTAGTATCTGAGATACTTTATATTTATATCATACTACAACTTCCTGCATTATTCAAACCGAATTGTGCAACAAATCCATAGTCGAAATAGTTGCGCGATTCCGCACAATTATTTTTGTCTCCAAATTTCTGGCAGATCTCCATCTCTGTCACATATGACATATCTTAGTCTCTGTCACATCTGGCGCATTTCATGCGCAGATCTCCATCTCTGTCACATCTGGCGCGTTTCATGCGCAGATCTCCATCTCTGTCATATCTGGCGCATTTCATGCGCAGATCTTAGTCTTCGAGATGATCTTCGATAAATTCGACGACATCACCGACGGTTTTCAGATCCTCCGCGTCTTTGTCGGAGATCTTGATATCATAAGTGTCTTCTACTGCCATGATGAGCTCAACGGTGTCGATGGAATCGACGCCGAGATCGCGCACGAGATCGGTATCCAATTCGATCTTGTCTGCATCGCAGCTCAGGATATCGGCAAGACTTTCTTTAACCTGATCAAAAACCATATTTTCCCCCTCCTCCGTCCTCTTTTTTTATAGCTTTCGTTGTCTAGTATAGCTGAATTCTGGAGCATGTCAACAAAGTTTTGGCAAATTCCCGTCGGCAAACCGCACTTTCATTGCGCGACCACATCAACGACGACGGCCACGCCATCAGAAACGCGGAAACGGATATCGTAGCCGCCAAAGGCGATGCCGTAGACGCGCGCCGGATCTTTCTGATAATGGGGCGTCGGATTCTGCGCCAGCATGGCGACGGCGCCGCTTCTGAGATGCTCGGGCAATTTTGCCAGAAGCGCTGGCGAAAAATCGACTTCGAGCGCGAGATCTACAACGCCGTCGGCAAATCCTGCGCGCGCGTCTGGATGACTGTCGGTAAATGGCAGATAGGGCTTGATGTCATAAATCGGCGTGCCGTCCATCATGTCGGCGCCGTCAACAACGAGCACGCTCCCCAACTCGCCGCGTTCCTCCACGCGCAAAAGCCGCACCGAAGAAAGCGCGAGGGGATTTGGCCGGAAAGGCGAGCGCGTCGCAAAAACACCACGGCGCACATTTCCGCCGAGACGCGGCGGCCGAACGGTTGGCGACCAGTCGCTCCTGATTGCTTCTGAAAAGCTCCAGATGAGCCAGAGATAGTCATAGCCTTCGATCCCTCTGAGCGCGTCCTTATTGCGGAATTCTGGCCCAAATACGATGGTACTTTCCAGCGAATTGACGACGCCACTTTGTCGGGGTACGCCAAATTTGCTTTCGTAGGGCGTGTGGATGGTGGCGATGGCTTTGAGCGTCACATTAAAAGCGCGTGGATCGATATCCATGGAGATGCCTCCCTTCAAACGTTTCCATAAAAATCGACATTGATCCGAAAGGACCAATGTCGATCATTATTATTTTTCGGAGACGATCAGTCGTCTTCACTGTCTGCTTTGTAGTTGTCGATGATTTCCTGAGCCAGTTTGGCTGGAACTTCTTCGTAGCTGTCGAACGCCATGTCAAAGTTGCCGCGGCCCTGGGTCATCGCGCGCAGCTGCACGCCATAGTCGAGCATTTCTGCGTATGGCACACGCGCCTTGACGGTGGTGATGCCATCTTCACCAGGTTCCATCCCGAGCACACGACCGCGCTTGGAGCTGATGTCCCCAATGATATCGCCCATGTATTCTTCAGGCACCATGACATCAACGGCATAGATAGGCTCGAGGAGCACAGGTTTTGCTTCAGGAATGCCTTTCTTGAGCGCGAGAGATGCTGCAACCTTGAAGGCCATTTCCGAAGAGTCTACGCTGTGGTAGGAGCCATCTTTGCAAGTGATCTTGACATTGATCAGTGGATAGCCAGCCATGACGCCCTTGGCGAGGGTTTCAACGCAGCCTTTTTCAACAGCTGGGATGAACTGACGAGGGATCGCACCGCCGACGATGGCGTCAACAAATTCAAATTCCTGACCATCGGTGGTTGGCTCGATATCAAGAACCACATGACCATACTGACCATGGCCACCGCTCTGTTTCTTGTGCTTGCCTTCGGCGGTTGCTTTGCCGCGGATGGTTTCGCGATAAGGAATGTAGACTTTATCGATGAGGCATTTCACGCCGTATTTACGTTCCATCTTGCTCATGATGTGGTCAAGATGTACTTCGCCCATGGTGGAGAGCTGCAGCTGGCCGCTTTCGACGTCCTTGCGAAGCACGCAAGTTGGATCTTCTTCAGCGATCTTGTTGAGCGCGGTGCCAAGCTTGTCTTCTTCGCCCTTGTTTTCTGCACGCACGCAAACGGTGTACAGGGATGGCTGGAAGTCAACTGGTGGATACTTCACAGGGAATTCCTTGGAAGCCAGCGTGTCGCCGGTTTTTACATCGTCAAGCTTAGGGATCACGATGATGTCACCAGCGGAAGCGCTGGTCAGTGGTTCTTGACGTTTCCCGATGAGAGTGAACATCTTCGAGATCTTGCCTTCGCTTTCATTGGTGGTGTCATAGAACGCCATACCTTCGGTGGCTTTACCACTGATGATGCGCGCATAGCTGAGTTTCCCGCTGAATGGGTCGAGGGTGGTCTTGAAGACAAATGCGGAGAATGGATCGTCGTGGTTGACGAGAAGTTCTTCGCCGGTATCAGCATTGACTGCTTCGTTGATGCGCTGCGTGGTGTCTGGCATGAACTTGATCATGCAGTCGAGGAGCAGACGGGTACCAATGTGGCTGACAGCGCTGCCGAGGAGCACTGGGCAAACGCGGCCGCTCTTCATGCCCTGATAGAGACCTTCGTAAATCTCGTCGAGGGTAAGTGGTTCGCCTTCGAGATATTTTTCGGTAAGCTCGTCGCTGCCTTCTGCGGCTGCTTCCATGCACATTTCCGCAACTTCTTCAACGCGATCCTGGAGATCGGCTGGGATCTCACATTCCTGGCGTTCGCCGTTCACCCATTCATACGCCTTCATCGTAGGCACGTCGATGATGCCGTGGAAGTCTGCGCCTTCACCGATCGGAACCTGCAGCGGCATGACGGATTTGCCGAAAAGCTCACGCATACGTTCGAGGGAGCCAAAGAAGTCGGCATTTTCCATATCCATTTTGTTGACATAGATGAGGCGTGGCAGGTGCAGCTTTTTGCCATACTGCCATGCACGAATGGTGTCAACCTGGATGCCGGATTCTGCAGAGATAACGAGCATGAGACCATCGGCTGCGCGCAGCGCTTCGCTGACTTCGCCGCTGAATTCAGAATACCCTGGGGTGTCGATGAAGTTCAGCTTGTAGCCGTTCCATTCGCATGGCGCCATGCCAAGCTGGATCGTTACGTTGCGGGTGATTTCTTCCGGTTCAAAGTCGAGGATGTGTTTGTTATCCTTGCCGCGGCCTACAGCGTCAACGCCCTTGCACATCAGGAGCATCGACTCTACGAGCGCCGTTTTGCCGGCGCCATCGTGGGACAACACCGCGATATTACGGATGATATTGCTGTCATAATCTTTCATAAAAGTTCCTCCTTATTGCCAAGATGGCTGGCAATCTATATATATAAATATTAATCGGTTCTCTGCCATTTGACAATATGTTTTCATAAAATTTTAACTAATCGAGGAATAAAATTTTTCAAAAGGCGTGAAAAACTCAGATTTCCGTCTCACTGATAAAGTTTTCCAGCTGACGCTGATGCATCGCCTTGGTCTCTTCGACGTCAACGACAAGATTCATGACGGTCGTCTCACATTCGCTCAGACTTTCCGTCACGCGCTTCAGCTCACGCTCTGCTTTTTCACGCGCCATTTTCGCCTGGCTGGACGAATCCTTATTGAAGAAAAGATCCAGCGTATTCACAGTGAGATGGTCGCTGAAAGAAAGCGTCTCTGCTTCCAGCGCATCAATTTCCGCCAGAAGCTGCTCCAGCTGATGCAGCTGGATGCGCAGTTCGGACAGATCAGAAATAATGCCCACCTGCGCCTTATCTTCTTCCTTTTCATCCTTGACGCTCTCAAGTGTCTGCAGATCGTCTTCCAGCTGTTTCACTCTGCGGCTGGCAAGCTGTGCCAGATCGCGCGCTTCTGCCAGAAGCTTCAGCTGATGTGCATCCTGGTTGATCTTTTCCTGCATGCGCAGGATCTCCTCGCGGTGGATGGAGTAATCCAAATGCTCCACATGCATTTCAAATGCTTTTTTATAAGCTTCTTCCACACCATCGAGGGTTGCCAGCTCTGCTTCAACATCCGCCTTTTCCTGAGCGATGTCAAAAACATGGCTCTTGGCGTCGTTCAAAGCGCGCATGGCCTCGGCAGCCTTCTCGTTATTCTCCAGCATACGGGATTCGTACTGGCCACGCAGCTTGAACCAAAACTGCCGAAAATCGCTGCTCTCAAACTTTCTCATGTCAAGATTCTCGCGCTCGCAGCGCATCTGTGCATCCTGCTCCATCTGCTCCGCGTGCTTTGCTTCTTCCTTCAACGCCGCCAGCCGTTTTTCCAGCTGCTTTTTGTGTTCGTAGACGGCGCTGATCTCGCTCAAACTATCCATAGGGTCACCTCCGGTTTCATCGTTGTTGCGATATGTTCTCTACCATTTACTATACCACGAACGAATAAAAAAGTCACCTGCAACTTTGACAAGTTGCAGGTGACTGGAAAAATTCCACACAGAAAATGAAATGCTTTTACTTTTGATCTTGATGGCAGTTGCAGGCTCCGCCATTTTTACTCACGGCGCAAGCTCCGCCGTCCGGGCAGCCAATGCATTTCTTGCCGCTCTTTTTGGCTTTATATATGTACCAAGATGCGCCAATGAGCATCGCTGCCAGTATCACAACAACAATCAGATTTGCCATAATTAATTCGCCTCACCTAGTGCATATTTGGTTGCGATATTCTTATCTGCGTTTCTGCATGCATAGACCAGAATGGCTGCGAAGATGAGCACTGCGATCAGCCCAGGAACGAAACCAGCGCCAAGGGAGCCAGTTGTCGCGATGGTACCGATCTGGTATACCAGAAAACCAACCGTGTAGCCGGTGCCGAGCTGTAGACCAATGCCGCCCCAGAGCCATTTTTTATCGGCCATTTCAGAATTCATGGCACCGATGGCTGCGAAGCATGGTGGCGTGTAAAGGTTGAACATCAGATATGCCAGCGCTGCAACCTTCGTGATCGCAATCACGCTGCCAACTTCTGCGCCAGAGCCTTCGATGATCGCAAGTTCTTCGGTATCGATCAGATTTTCCAGCCCGACAAAGCAGACAGCCAAGGTCCCAACGACGTTTTCTTTTGCAATGAAGCCAGTAACTGCTGCTGCAGCCAGCTGCCAGCTCAGCACGCCAGTGATAGGGATCAGCAGATAGGCAAATGGATGAGCGATCGATGCCAGAATGGAAGCATCTGCCGTTTCGGCGACCGAGAAGTTCCAGGTAAAGGTCTGCATGATCTGAACCACCGTGTTGCAGAGGAGGATGATCGTCGCAGCCTTCACGATATATGCCCAACCGCGAGCACACATGGCTTTGAAGGCAAAGAGCAGAGAAGGAACCTTATATTCAGGCAGTTCGATGATGAAGAAAGATCTGCGGTTTTTGAAGCCGGTGATCTTTTTAACGAGCAATGCGCCCAGGAAGATCAGCACAATCCCGGTGACATACATGCAGAAAGCAATCCAGCCGGAACCACCAAAGAAGGCACCAGCAAAGAGCGCGATCAGCGGAATCTTTGCGCCGCATGGCATGAATGGCGTGAGCATTGCCGTTGCACGGCGTTCACGCTCATTGCGAATGGTGCGGCTTGCCATAACGCCAGGAATCGCGCAGCCCGTACCGATGACAAACGGAATGACAGATTTCCCGGAAAGACCAACCTTCTTAAAGATTGGATCCAGCACCACGGATACACGAGACATATAGCCACAGTCTTCCAACAGCGCGATCAGGAAGTACATAATCATAACCAATGGCAGGAAGCCGACAACCGCGCCGACCCCACCAATGATACCATCAACCAAAAGGGCAGACAAGAGCGGATTGGCGTCCGCCAAAAGTTCACCGACATAGCCCTGGAAGGTTTCAATGTAAGCAACCAACCAGTCTGCAATGAACGGCCCCAGCCATGCCTGGGAGATCTGGAATACAAAATACATGACAACCGCAAAAATCGGAATGCCTAACCATTTGTTCGTCAGCACAGAATCGATGGCGTCGCCGCGGCCTTTTTCTTTGGTCAGCACTTTACGCTTTTCAACCTGTGCAACAACGCCATTGACAAATTCAAAACGTTTGCGGTCTGATTCTTCAACAGCTGCCTTGTCCGTCAGGTCCACATGGCCTTCATTGTACGGCGCTTTCTGATCTGTTCCTTTGGCAGCGATCGCCGCTTTGACAACAGCATCCAGGCCTTTCGCATCGGTAGACACAGTCTGGAATACCTGGCAGCCAAGCTTTTCAGCCAAAGCGTCCACATTAATTTTCGTCTGTTTCTTTTCGTTGATGTCGCTCTTGTTCAGCGCAACGATCACAGGAACGCCCAGCTCCAGAAGCTGTGTGGTAAAGAACAAACTGCGGCTGAGGTTCGTCGCATCAACAATGTTGATGATGGCGTCCGGATGCTCGTCTTTGACATAGGAGCTCGTGATGCTTTCTTCCGATGTAAATGGTGACATCGAATAGGCACCAGGAAGGTCGACAATCGTCAGTTCTTCAGAACCGGAATAATATGTTTTTTTAATTGGATGTTCTTTTTTTGCGACGGTAACCCCTGCCCAGTTGCCCACTTTTTCGCTGCGCCCAGTCAGCGCATTATACATGGTGGTTTTCCCGGAGTTCGGGTTGCCCGCTAAGGCAATACGCATGAATAATTCCTCCCTTATCTAAATAATGTATTATTACGGCCCGGAAGTTGTATCAAGCTAACCCCCAGGGATAATAAACGCTCTTCCCAGCTACGCACTTCCTTATATGAGAATTGCAGCAGCAAGTTCAGTATCAAAATTATAGCGGCCATCCTTAATGGAGACAACCGGACCGGCTTTTAAGTGCGTGATAACCGTGATTGGCTCCCCGCTGTAGCAACCAAGTGTAAAAAGGAACGATTTTGTTTCCTCATCATCTGTGAGAATATCTTTAACAATGTATTCTTTGCCCTCATGAGCATCATTTAATGTCATAATAATCACCTTTCCAGAGCTTTATTATAGTATCTAAAGTGTTTCAAATGATTCCTCAACGCTCTACTTTCGGTTAGCAAGCGCTTTCTTAGCTCGTATATAATGATACGACGCTAACTTCCGTTTGTCAACCCTAATTGTGAATCTCAGCACAAAAAAAGCCGAACGTTTCCACGTCCGACTTGAATAAGAAAATCAATCTGTTTTAGCGAGATCAAAAGAAAACGCCTGTCACCCAGATCTCCAGCCCGATGAAGATCAAAATGCATCCGCCAAAGATCGTCGCCTTGTTGGAAAATTTGTCGCCAACAGTCTTCCCGATCTTAAGGCCGCCCAGGCAAATAAAAAACGTCGTCACAGCGATGAGCACTGCGCAGACAAAAGCCATCAGCGCCCCATAGCCAGCAATCGTAAAGCCAACGGAGAGCGCATCGATGGAGGTTGCCACGCCTTGCATAAAAAGCGCCGCCGCGCCAACGCCGACTGTCTGCGCCTCCTCGTCGCCTTCACCACGCACAGCTTCGAAGATCATCTTGCCCCCAATAAAAAGCAAGAGCACGAGCGCGATCCAGGGAATCGCTTTCTCAAACGCACGAAAATACTGCACGATCGTGTGCACACAGATCCAGCCAGCCATCGGCATGAACCATTGAAAAAAGGCAAAGGTGCCTGCGATCAGCGACATGCGCCCCAATCGCATGCGTGGTTCATTCAGCCCATTGGCCACCGACACCGAAAAAGCATCCATCGCCAGGCCCACGCCCAGGAGAATGCTATTGGCAAAAAACATCAAACTCCAATCCACTTTTTTATCTCCTTCTTCGATTAAACATCACTAACAGAAAAATCGACCCAAATGTGGCGCTGGCCACACCTGGGTCGTCGTTTTCATCCCGCTGTATCGGCCAGTCAAAGGCTGGCAATGCTTATTCTTCCTCTGGGGATGCATCAAGCTGCTTGTTGTTCTTCTTGATCGCGCGCAGATGCATGTTGTATTTGAACAATATCACAACATCAACGAGCAGACACAGGATCGCCATCACGCCTGGAAATGGTTTGGCGGTGATGATATAACCTGCGTAAAAGAGCGCAGCCATGACCAAAAACGGAAAGGTCAGGACCATGAGTCTAAGCATCGATCATTCTCCTCTTTCAAATGCTTCGTTTGCAACATCAGTTCATCCAGACATTTTACCGCATCATTGGATATAATTCAACGTTTTAGACGTTTTTCTTTCTCTTTCTTCAAAAGTTTCTGCTCTTTTTTCAGATCGTGGCGTTTCTTGTAGAGATTCAGTCGCTCAGCGACGCCACTCATGCCATCGGTGACACCTTCGATGACATTACCGATCTGCGCCGTCACCGAAACAAAAACGTCGCCAGCCATATGCTGCACGTCCTTGTAAGAGGATGGATGGGATTTGCAGCGAAATGCGTAATCCTCGTCGTGCGGCACAGCGCCACCGCTCATCACCGAGCCGATCGACGCAAACAGCGGATCGTCGTCGATCTCATCTTTTTCCGGTGCCGGCGCTGCTTCAATGGAAGGCTCGTCTTCCACGACTTCTGCAGCGATCGACAGCTCTTCGTCAGCTTCTGCTGCAACCTTTTCTGTTTCAGCTTCTTCTGCCGGCTGATCTGTTTCGACGACAGTCTCTTCTGTTGGCAGATCGTCCTCAACAACCGCTCCTTCTTCTGGCAGCGCTTCTGTCTCATCGAGTGTCACCGGCTCCATTTCATCGAGCACATCTTCTAGCACTGACGCCGCATCTGCAAGCGCTTCTTCCACAGTTGCAACCTCCGCAGGCGTTATTTCCTCTGCAGGAGCAGCTTCCACGGCTTCTGCCGCCACAGGTTCTTCGGCAGGCGCAGCGTTCTGCGTCTCCTCTGCCGCCTCGTCCAGCCAGCGACGCAACGTGCTGTAGCCAATTCCCAGATCCTCTGCACAGCGCTTCATCGAAAGCTCCGGATGTTCTGCAGGATAGGCGATCGCTTTTTCCTTAAATCCCTCCGGAAATGTTCTTCTGGCCATAAGAGCAACTCCTTTCTATTTATGATAAACGTGCGCAATGTCCTCTGCCACGATCGGCAGCTTTGGATCAAACATCGCGATCGTCTGAAATTTGAACCGGCTCACACGATGCAGACGATCGATCGTCTCACGCAGCTCTTCCGGCACCTCGCCTGTGCGAATGTATGTATTGAGCGTCGCGTATGTAAATCCGAGCACATCCTCGTCGGTTTTTCCGGTGAGGCCATCAGACGGCGGCTTCACAACAAACCGCTCGTCAAGTCCGAGCGCGCGCCCCAGCTGAATGACTTCGTCGGTCGTCAGCATCGCCAGTGGCGAAAAAGCGCCGGCAGTGTCGCCGTAAATCGTCGCATAACCAACCCAGTCTTCCGACAGGTTCGACGTATTCACGACCACCGCATCCAGGCTCTGCGCCACCGCATAGAGCAGCGTCATGCGCACGCGCGGCGGCAGATTGAGCCGCGTTTGACGGCTCACCGCATCGTAAAACGAGCAGTCCTCCAATGCCTTGTAGAACGCCTTCGTCATGCCCTGAATATTGATCACCTCGTGTGGCATATCCAGAGCAACACAAAGATCCTTTGCATAATCGATATCGCTCTGATCGCCGTCTGGCATCAGCACGCCGTAAACGTGCTCCTTGCCATAAGCAGCCACGCAAAGCGCCGCTACCGTCGCGCTGTCCTTGCCGCCGGAAATGCCTACCACAGCATTCGTCGCATGCACAGCCTGCAAACGCTCCTGCATCCAGGCGATCAGATCATTTTTTAATTGCTCAAGTTGCGTCTCAGATAATTTCATTCGGGCGACCTCCCTGGTCTAAGTATTATAAACTATTGTAGCTGAAAGTGCTCTTAAACGCAAGCCGCCCGCCGGCCGAAGTGCTCTTATAAAAAACAACGAAGCAGCGCTCGCAAACGATTTTCTTCCATAAAAGCAACACCGACCGATCGTAAGGATCGGTCGGTGTGAAAAACGACGCTGCAGCTTACTCCCATTCGATGGTTGATGGTGGCTTGCTGGTGATGTCATAGACGATGCGGTTGATGTGGTCGACTTCGTTGACGATGCGGCTGGAGATTTTATCGAGCACGTCGTATGGGATGCGCGCCCAGTCGGCGGTCATGAAGTCGGTGGTGGTGACGCCGCGGAGAGCGAGGGTGTAATCATACGTACGGAAGTCGCCCATGACGCCGACGGTGCGGGTCGAGGTCAGCACGGCGAAATACTGATTGATGGCGCGATCGAGTCCGGCATTCGCGATCTCTTCACGATAGATGGCGTCGGCATCACGGAGAATGTCGAGCTTTTCTTTGGTGATCTCGCCCATGACGCGGATAGCAAGGCCTGGGCCTGGGAATGGCTGACGCCAGACGAGATAATCGGCGAGGCCGAGTTCGAGTCCGAGCTGGCGCACTTCATCTTTGAAGAGCATGCGCAGCGGTTCGATGAGCCCTTTGAAATCGACAACTGCTGGCAGACCGCCGACGTTGTGGTGGCTCTTGATGACGGCTGCGTCGCCGCTGCCGCTCTCGATGACGTCTGGATAGATGGTGCCCTGTGCGAGATAATCAACGGCGCCGATCTTCTTGCCTTCGTCTTCAAAAACGCGGATGAATTCTTCGCCGATGATCTTGCGCTTGCGCTCTGGATCGGTGACGCCGGCAAGCTTGCCGAGGAAACGCTCGGACGCATCGACGCGGATGAAATTCATGCCGCTGTTGGCGAACGCTGCTTCAACTTCGTCGCCTTCGTTTTTGCGCATGAGACCGTGGTCAACGAAAATGCAGGTGAGCTGGCTGCCAACAGCTTTGGAAATGAGCTGCGCTGCAACGGAGCTGTCTACACCGCCGGAGAGGGCGAGCAGCACTTTTCCGTCGCCAACCTTGGCGCGGATGTCTTCGATGGCTTTCTTGGCGTAATTTGCCATGGTCCAGTCGGCGTCACAGTGGCAAACTTCCATGAGGAAATTTTTGAGCATGGCGGTGCCGTTGTCGGTGTGGTTGACTTCCGGATGATACTGCATGGCGTAGAGATTTTTTTCAACATTGGCCATGGCTGCGACCGGGCAGTCTGCGGTATGAGCGATGGCGGTGAAGCCTTCCGGCATTTCTGCCACATAGTCAACATGGCTCATCCAGACGATGCCCTGCGCCGGCAGATCTTTGAAAAGCGCTGCGCTGGTGTCGAACTGGGTTTCGGTCTTGCCGAATTCGCGCTTGTCAGCAGCTTCAACCTTGCCGCCAAGGGTGTGCGCCATGAGCTGCATGCCGTAGCAGAGGCCGAGCACCGGAATGCCGAGCTCAAATATGTGACGCTCGATCTGTGGCGCGCCGTCGCCGTAGACGCTGTTTGGGCCGCCGGTAAAGATGATGCCTTTTGGCTGTTTTTCTTCGATGGCTGCGAGGGCTTTGTTAAATGGCACGACCTCGCAGTAAACATTGCACTCGCGCACGCGACGCGCAATGAGCTGGTTGTACTGGCCGCCGAAGTCGACGACGATGACCATTTCCTGTTTATTTTCCAAGTTATTCTTCCTCCCCATTTTCTTCTATGGTATAAATATCCGCGAGCTCACGGAATTTGCTGTCGTAATCCAGTCCGTAGCCGATGGCGAATTTATCTGGGATGTCGTAGCCGTTGTAATCGACGGCAATATCGGCGGTGCGACGGTCAGGCTTGTTCAGGAATGTGCAGTAAGCGACCGACGCCGGATGAAAATCGCCGATGGTGCGGCCGATGGCGGCGAGGGTATTGCCGCTGTCGATGATGTCGTCAACGAGAATGACATCACACCCGCTCAGATCGCCGAAGCTGCGGTATTTGATGTCCACCTTGCCGCTGGAAACGGTGCCGCTGCCATAGCTGGATGCCACGAGCACATGCAGCTCAAGCGGCAAGTCGATGGCACGGATGAGATCCGCTGTGAAAGGAATGGCACCCTTGAGCACCGAAATGACGACGAGCGGCCGGTCAGACGCGCGGTAGTCGTCGGTGATCTGCTGCCCCAGTTCCTGCACACGCCGCGCGATGTCGTCGCGGGCGATCAATATCTTACGCTTTGAAAGATCCACTCTTCTTCCTCCTATGCGATGATTGGCTATCTTTTAGTTTATCACAGACGCCGACGCTGGGCAACACCGGCCGACAATTTTGCGCCAGCATCGGAAATTGTGCTATAATGAGCACGAACATTCTCAAAGGAAAGGAGATCCTCCCGTGCTACGCGACGAAGAAACGTATTTTCTCCGACTCATGCAAACCATCGATCTGGAAACGTTTAACGAGTATTTTACGCTCAAAGAAACGACAGAAAACGAAGACGGTTCCATAGAGCTGCACTACGATGTCCACTACGGCAACGACAGCGGCTTTCTGATGATCAACTACCAGCCAACAGACAACGAGCTGCTCGCTGCCGAAATGGACGTAGGCTTTCCAACGATGCTCGGTCTCAATCGCAGCCCGCTGGAGCTGCGCATCCTCGCTGAGCATGTGCTGGCGCTGCGCGCTGCCGCGGAAAACGACGAGCAGTAACGGGCATGCGCGTTTTCACCCAAATATAAAAATCGACCGTGGAAATCCCACGGTCGATCTTATTTTGCTCGCTTATGATCAATAGGATCTTCTGCGATTGTTCTTTCTTGCAGCTTCAGATTTTTTCTTACGCTTTACGCTTGGCTTTTCATAATGTTCGCGCTTGCGGCATTCAGCGAGGACGCCGGACTTCTGGCAAGAACGTTTGAAACGACGTAATGCGCTATCTAATGATTCGTCTTTACGAACCTTAATTTCTGATGACATTGACTACTTCCCTCCCTCCGGAATCAACAGGAGAAATCGGGACTGTTGATATCTGGACTTTGAACACAACAATTATTATATGATACAGAGCCCATAATTGCAAGCATTATCGTCGGTTTCTGTTAATTTTTACGCACTCAGGCGCCGACCTGCGGCACATTGCCAAGCTTCAGAAAAGCCCGCAGAAATTGCGCCTGCAGGAAGGTGAAAACGAGCCCGCAGACAACTGCGCTGATGCTGTAGGTGGCTGCGCCAGAAAGCAGCACGACGATATTGATGACCATCATCGTCGTCGCGATCTCGAAGCGCGGATTTTTTTTGTTGAGGATCATCGCGATCGTGTCAAAGCTGACGGCTGTCGCCTGAGACGCGATGCAAAAATAATATCCGGCAGCGACGAAAAATGCGGCGATCGGCGTTGCCAGGATCGGTGTGCCAAAAAGTTCTGGCATCGGCATTTCCCAGCCAGTCCAATGAAAAATGCTGAAAAGGCCCATGTAACAGATGCTCGAGAAAAGCGCGCCGACAAAATACGTTTTTCCCAAAAACAGAAAGCTCACGATAATGAGCAGCACCGAGAGAATATCCACAAGAATGGCCACATCCATACCGGTCCATTCCTGCAGTACGAGCGAAAAGCTCGTGACGCCGCCATTGAGGATGATCTTCGGCACTGTGATGAACGCATACGCCCCGGTCAGCAGGATGTTACCGAGAAAAATGCGGAAAAAGCGCAGCCAGCGCTCCTCCCCTTCCTGGGTTGGCTGGAAGACGCGCTTCCAGAGCGCAGGCTGCGCCTTGATGGTGGATGCCATGAAAACAGACGATCAGCCTGGAGGCCATTTCATGTCGCGTCCGCCGAGCACGTGGACGTGCAGGTGGGGAACGCTCTGGCCGCCCTGTTCGCCAGTGTTGGCAACGAGACGATATCCTGCTTCGATGCCCTCGCTCTTGACGACATTGTGGATGGCGTCGAGCATGGCGAGCATCAATTCACCGTCTTCCTGGGTCAGCTGGTTCACGCTTTGAATGTGACGCTTCGGCACCACAAGCACATGGGTTGGCGCCTGTGGATCGGTGTCACGAAAAGCGCGGACGAGATCGTTTTCATAAACGGTGGTTGTTGGGATCTCACCGTTCGCGATCTTGCAGAAAATGCAATCGCTCATAGTCATTCCTCCTCAAGATGGGTTTCTATCTCACCCAGCAAGCGGTTGCGCTCGGCACTTGTGATCTTGACATCGACAAAATCGCCGGAGCGGATGTTCTCGCCGGGAAAGGTGACAAGTAAATAGTTGGAGCTGTGGCCGGTCCAGAGTCCGTCCTTCGTCTGCTCCTCAACGAGGATGCGCAGCGTCTGACCGACAAAACGGCGCTCGTAGTCGAGCTTGTTTTTCTGAGCGACATCGGCCATCTGCTTGGCGCGGCGCTCTTTGATCTGCGGATCGATCTGGTCAGGCATGGCGGCAGCTGGTGTGCCGCTGCGCATGGAATATTTGAAAATGTGCATCGCCGAAAATGCGATGTCGTTGCAGAAAACGAGGCTTTCTTTGAAATCCTCGTCGGTTTCGCCAGGGAAGCCAACCATGAGATCGGTGGTGATGGCGATGTTCGGCACCTTGCCGCGAATGCGGCGCATCATCTCACGAAACTGTTCCGTGTCGTACGGACGCCGCATCGCCGAAAGCGTCCTGTCGCAGCCGCTCTGCAGCGGCAGGTGCAGATGCTTGGCCATGCGCTCGTCGCTGGCGATCATCTCGATGAGTGCGTCTGTTACCTCGATGCCCTCGAGAGAGCCGATGCGCAGCCGCTCGATCGCTGTTTCGTCGAGAATGCGACGGCAGAGCCCGGTGAGATCGCAGGTTTCATCCTTGACGCCGCGGCCATACGCACCGATGTGGATGCCGGTGAGGATGACTTCCTTGTAGCCACGCTCCACGAGCATGTTGATCTCGTCGATGGTATCCTGCTCAGAACGCGAGCGCAGCGGACCGCGGGCATAAGGGATGGCGCAATACGCGCAGAACTGATCGCAACCCTCCTGGATCTTCACATACGCGCGCGTCATGCCGCTGACTCGCTCGTGCGGCAGATCTTCGTAATAGAACAGCTCCTCGTCGTCCGCCATGTACGCCGTCTTCACATGATCCTGGCGAAAAGTCTCGACCGCCTCCACGACCTTGTGACGCTCGTTAGTGCCGATGATGAGGTCCACCTCGTCAAGCGCTTCCAGCTCCGCTTTCGCCGTCTGCGCATAGCAGCCGCAGACAACGATGGTCGCCGCCGGGTTTTCCCGGGCAGCGTGGCGGATCATCTGGCGCGATTTGCGATCGCTGAGATGGGTGACGGTGCAAGTATTGACGACGTAGACATCGGCGAGATCGTTAAAATCGACGACCTCATAGCCGGCATCCTGAAACAGCGCCGCCATAATGGCAGAATCGTGCTGATTGACCTTGCAGCCGAGGGTATGAAATGCCACTTTCTGGGTTTCTGGCAAATCTGTCACTTCCTTTTCAGGCGCGCGAGGCGCAGAATTTAGGCGAGAAAGCTCGTCAGCGCATTGGCGATGAAATCAAGATAGCTGATCACACCGTTGCGCAAAAAATACAGCGGACGGCTGAATGCGCCAACCGCCAGCAGCGCAAAGAGCAGCACAAAGCCCCACTGCTCAAACTGCATGAACTTGAAATAATATTTTGCCGGCAAAAACATGCCGAGAATTTTCGAACCGTCAAGCGGTGGCAGTGGGATCAGGTTGAACACTCCAAGCCCGACATTCACCAGCGCCGAAAGCATGAAAAACTGATACACATAGTACAAGCCAATGCCGACGCTGCCACCTGTCGTCTTCACGATCACATTGGTGACGATGAGACAGATCAGCGCCAGAATGAAATTCGCCACCGGCCCGGCAAGGGCGACAAGCGCCATGCCCTGCTTTGGATTTTTGTAATAGCGGGGATTGACCATCACTGGCTTGGCCCAGCCGAAATTGAAAAAAATGAGAAAGAGCGCGCCGATCGGATCGATGTGGTGCACTGGATTGAGACTGAGCCGGCCGTCGTATTTTGGCGACGGATCGCCCAGCTTGTAACTCACCCAGCCATGGGCATACTCGTGAAAGCACATGGCCGGAACGATCGCCAGCACCGTCAGAAGCAGATCGGTGATACTCGGAAGAAAACTTCCCATGCAGGAACCTCCTATAAATTGACTCTCCTTATTATACAGCATCTGTCCGCCGATTGCTACTACAAGTGCCAGCGAACGCCTACCACGAAAAAACGCCGACGCAAATGCGTCAGCGTTTTTATCAAAACGTTCAGCCCTGAGCCTTGAGATATGCGTCGATGGCCACGGCAGCGTCCTTACCGGCGCCCATGGCTTTGATGACGGTGGCTGCGCCGGTGACAATGTCGCCGCCGGCGAAAACATATGGCAGGCTGGTCTGGCCTTTTTCGTCAGCAACGATGTTGCCGCGCTTGTTGAGCTCGAGACCTTCTGTGCTGTTTGTGAGGATTGGGTTTGGTCCCTGACCGATGGCGACGATGACGGTATCGATGGCCATTTCTTCGGTCTCGCCTTCGATGGCAACTGGGCGGCGGCGGCCGCTTTCATCTGGCTCGCCGAGCTCGTATTTCTGCAGCACCATGCCGGTGACGACGTCGTTTTCGTCGCCAATGTATTTGATCGGCGAGGACAGGAGCTTCAGCTGCACGCCTTCTTCGATGGCGTGTTCGAGCTCTTCGGCACGGGCAGGGATCTCTTCCTTGCTGCGGCGATAAACGATGTAGCTTTCTTCAGCGCCAAGACGGAGCGCGGTGCGGGCAGCGTCCATCGCGACGTTGCCGCCGCCGATGATGGCTGCGCGCTTACCAACCTTGATCGGCGTATCTGCAGCTGGGAACTGGTAGGCTTTCATGAGGTTGGAGCGGGTGAGGAACTCGTTGGCAGAATAGATGCCGTTCAGGTTTTCGCCCTCGAGATTCATGAAATGTGGCAGCCCGGCGCCGGTGCCGACGAAGAACGCGTCGAAGCCATATTCTGTGCGCAGCTCTTCGATGTCGTAGAGCTTGCCGACGATGGCGTCGACTTCAAATTTTACGCCGAGATCGCGGATGTTGTTGATCTCGTGCTGAACGATGTCTTTTGGCAGACGGAATTCTGGAATGCCGTACATGAGCACGCCGCCAGGAGTGTGGAGTGCTTCGAAAACGGTGACGTCGTAGCCCATCTTGGCGAGATCGCCAGCGCAGGCGAGCCCTGCAGGACCAGCGCCGACAACGCCGACTTTTTTGCCGTTCTTTTCAGGGAGCGCGACGGCTTCGTGTTCCTGCGCGCGGTCCCAGTCAGCGACGAAACGTTCGAGACGACCGATGGCGACAGATTCGCCCTTGATGCCGAGCACACACTTGCCTTCGCACTGATTTTCCTGTGGGCAAACGCGGCCGCAGATGGCTGGCAGGCTGGTGTGGGTTTTCAGGCGCTTGGCAGATTCGGCGAAATCGCCTTCGGCGAGTGCAGCGATAAAGTCAGGAATGTCAACATGCACCGGGCAGCCTTCGACGCAGCGAGGCTTTGCGCAATGCAGGCAGCGCTGTGCTTCGGCGATGGCCGTTTCTGCGCTGTAGCCAAGCGCGACTTCGTTGAAATTGGTGACGCGCACTTTCGCGTCCTGCACAGGCATGTCATGTCTAGGTTCTTTGCTGGCCATTAGTTTGCGCCTCCTTCGTTGTGATGCAGTCCGAGGTTGCATTCATGATCGTGCTCGATGGCTTCTGCTTCCTTGTCGCGCATGAAACGGCTGCGTTTCATAGCGAGGTCAAAATCGATAAGATCGCCGTCAAATTCCGGCCCGTCGACGCAGGCGAATTTTGTTTCGTTGCCCACGCGCACGCGGCAGCCGCCGCACATGCCGGTGCCGTCGATCATGACTGGGTTCATGCTGACGATGGAGCGGATGCCGCGTTCCTTCGTCACCTTGACGCAGTTGTACATCATGATCATTGGCCCGATGGCCCAGACGATGTCCACTTTTTCTGTGTCGCAGGCTTCAGCGAGGAGATCGGTGACGAAGCCCTTGTGGCCGACAGAGCCATCGTCGGTGGCGATGCGCACTTCGTCAACTGCCGCAGCGAGCTTGTCTTCCCAGAAGAGCAGATCCTTCGTTTTTGCGCCGATGATAGCGATGACGCGGTTGCCGGCGAGCTTGAGATCGCGGGCGATCGGATAGATTGGCGCGATACCAACGCCGCCGCCAACGATGACAACGGTGCCATAGTTTTCGATCTCGCTGGCCTGGCCGAGTGGGCCGACAACATCCGCAAATGCATCACCAGGACGCATGGCCACGATTTTTTTCGTAGAAAGGCCGACCGCTTGGATGACGATCGTCACAGTGCCTGCTTCAGCATCGTGGTCAGCGATGGTCAGCGGAATGCGTTCATCCCCTTCACCGATACGCACGATCAAAAACTGACCGGCTTTCGCCTTTTTTGCAAGCTGAGGCGCTTCGACGACCAATTCGTGGGTCTGGCCGCCGAGGTGTTTATAATCGACAATTTTATACACTTTCGTACCTTCTTTCTCTAGATGATCACTGAATCACTGCTTTTATTATATAGCAGATGCACGTATTTATAAAGAAGCTTTGTGATTTTCGCTGAATATTCATTTCTTATTGTCAGCCACCGCGCCGTTGGGTAAAATAAAAGCAAATAAGATTTTTCTGTAAGCATCGCTCCCCCATTCCAAGGAGGTGCCCACCATGAAACGCTCCATTCTCGTCGCGCTTGGAACCAGCGTATTCTATTGGCTGATCTTCACTGGCTTTGATTATCTCGCCGAACTTGGTCGATGGGATAACGTCAGACATTTTTCAGTCTACAACTTCTGGCGCAATCTCGCGCTTGTATTCGCTCCATGGCTCCTCTGCGGCATCGCCAGCCGCTGGCTCGTCGCAGAAAAATACGCCAGCATCCCGGCAGCGCTCATCTATCTCCTCGCCGCCGCGCTCGCGTTTTACACATCGCTCCGCTTCACACTGCCGGTGTACCATAATGGCGCTCGTGTTTACGGCACGATGAGCAACGTCTACGCGCCGCTCGAAAGCTGCTACCTTTTCGTGCTGCTCTTTGGACTGACGCTCGCACGCAGCATCACCAGACATTCGCGCGAAAAGGAATAATCTGTCACAAAGAATGGCCCGCCACCGATGATCGCTCATCGGCGGCGGGCCGCTTTTGTGCTTATTTTTTCTCGTCCTCGTCATCCTGCTGGGATGGCAGCCCGAGATTTGTGACGTCGTCGTCTGACTTCGTCTGTGTCTGACGCTTTTCCCACCATGGCGTTGGTGCCTTTGTCTGCGGCTGCTCGGTTTCTTCCGGTTCAGCGGCAGGAGCCTGTGGTTTTTCAGGTTTTGGCTCTTCGGCGCGGACCCATTGCTCGAAGGAGAATGGTTCTGCGGATGGGACTTCGTCGACATGGGCGACGTTGGATTTTTCGACAGGCTGTTCTTTCTCGCGCTGAGCGGCTTCTTCAATCTTGCGCTGCTTTTCTTCGTTGATCTTAGCGAGGTATTCTGCTTCTTCCTTGTCGATCTGCTCGAGTGGCTTGCCGTCCATGACACCCTGGAATTCAAACGCGTTCAGAACTTCGCGCTCTTTCAGCGCGGTTGCGACAGCATCGAGCTTATCGCGGTGCTCAGTAAGGATCTGATGCGCGCGCTTGTGGCATTCGTCCATGATACGCTTGACTTCCTTGTCAATGGAGAAGGCGATGGCCTCGGAATAGTTGCGGTTGTGACCAAGGTCGCGGCCGAGGAAGACCTGCTCCTGATCTTCACCGAAGGTGATGGTGCCGAGCTCGTCGCTCATGCCCCAGCGGGTAACCATCTGGCGGATGGTTTTCGTTGCGCGTTCGATGTCGTTGGATGCGCCGGTGGAGATCTCGCCGAGGACGATCTCTTCGGCGACGCGGCCGCCGAGCATCATCGTGACTTCGTCGAGAAGATGGCTACGCGTCATGTAATTGCGATCCTCGATCGGCAGGCTCATGGTGTAACCGCCAGCCTGGCCGCGTGGAATGATCGAAACCTTGTGGATCGGATCACAGCCTTCGAGGAAGTGACCGATGACAGCGTGCCCACCTTCGTGGTAGCTGACAAGGTTGAGCTCGGCGTCGCTGATCTTGGCGCGGTTCTTCTTTTCCGGCCCGGCGACGACACGCTCGATGGATTTTTCCAGATCTTCCTGGGTGATCTTCGTGCGATTTTCACGCGCTGCAAGGAGCGCTGCTTCGTTCACGAGGTTTGCCAGATCTGCCCCGGTGAAACCAGCGGTCTGCTTGGCGATGACAGCAAGATCAACTTCCGCAGAGAGCGGTTTGTTGCGGGTGTGAACCCCGAGGATCTCCTCACGCCCGCGCACATCCGGACGGCCGACGGTGACCTGACGGTCGAAACGACCTGGACGCAGGAGCGCTGGATCGAGAATATCCGGACGGTTCGTGGCAGCGAGGATGATGATCCCTTCGTTGGCGTCGAAGCCGTCCATCTCAACGAGGAGCTGGTTCAGTGTCTGCTCACGTTCATCGTGACCGCCGCCGACACCGGCGCCGCGCTGGCGCCCGACGGCATCGATCTCGTCGATGAAGATGATGCATGGGCTGTTCTTCTTGGCCTGGTCGAAGAGATCGCGGACGCGGCTTGCGCCGACACCGACGAACATCTCAACGAAATCCGAGCCGCTGATGGAGAAGAACGGCACGCCTGCTTCGCCGGCTACTGCACGGGCGAGCAGGGTTTTACCGGTCCCAGGAGGGCCAAAGAGCAGCACGCCCTTCGGGATCTTGGCACCGATGGATTTGAATTTCTGTGGTTTCTTGAGAAAGTCGACGACTTCCTCGAGTTCTTCCTTGACCTCGTCAGCACCAGCCACGTCGGCAAAGGTGACGCGGTTCTGGCTGTCGACGGTGACGCGGGCCTTGCTCTTGCCAAACTGGTTCATCTTGCCGCCGCCACCCTGGGTCGAGCTCATAAAGAAGAAGAACAGACCTACCAACAAGAGCACCGGCAGGAGCGAACTGAGCAGACTCATCAGTGCAGATGGTTCCGGCGTTTTCGCCTGCGTCACATCGACGCCTGCGTCAGCGAGTCGTTCAGCCAGATTGTCGTCGTTCTTCGAGATCGGCATGTTGAATTCTTCGCCGTCGATCGTCGTCCCTTCGATGGTCTGGTAGTTGTCGTAGGTTGTGATGGTTACCTGTTTCACGTTCCCCTTGTCGACGTTTTCCATGAATTCAGTATAATTTTCCCCGTAGACGCGCGTTGGCTCTTCTTCAGCCGGGGTATTTGTGTTGAAAAACTCTATCATGGAAAAGAACAGGAGAAAGATCACGAGGTAAACCGCAAAGCTTTTCCATACTGATCGCTTCATAGATTCCTCCTATCGTTCCTTTTCTTCGCTTGTGGGTGCAGATCGCACAGTGCGCTGCGCGATCGTGCTGCTTAACGCAACCTTCAAATAGGTAACACTATTATAATACATGAGTTCCGGTCCCTGCGCAAGGAATGGAACCCAAATAATTTCTTTTATTTTGGTATCATAAAGAATTGGCCACAGCGGACGCAGACAAGGCGGCAGCGCCTGCTCCTGAAAGATTTTCTTGAGACGCTTGCGCCCGAGATTTTTCAGCGCGATCGCATCGCCCGGCGCGTAGCCGCGCACGATCATTTCTGGCGGCGCTGTCACCGCGCCCTCGAGAAAATCCTGGCGCCAGATTCCGTCATCGTCCCTGCGCCAGACGCCCTCCGGCTGACAGCCGATGTAAACAAAACGCCGCGTGCATTCGCAGAAAATTCCCTGACCGAGATCCGCGCGTCCTTCCCCGGCGCGGATGCGCGCAAGCGCAGCCTCCACCATCTCAAAGCGCAGATTGCCGCGTCCGCTGGAGTAACGCTGGGCGAGCTGGCGAATGAGCGTTGCTGTCTCAGCCTCGTGCGCCTCGGCGAGCGCTGTGCGCTCAAGCAGACACCAGCCGCCTGCACGACAAACCGCAGCCTGCGCACACAGCGTCTCAGCACGCGCACGCAGAAAATCGCTGTCGCGCGCGCTGCTTTCAGCGAGCCGGTTCAGCGCCTGAACGATCTGCGGATTGTACGCCATCAGCTCCGGTAGCAGCTTGTGCCGCAAGCGATTGCGCAGGATCGTCGTGTCGGCGTTGCTCTCGTCGACCACATAAGGAATCTCCTGCGCTGTGCAATAGGCTTCAAGCTCCGCTTTTGTAAACGACAGAAGCGGCCGCAAAATATTGCCGTCTCGCGCCGGCATGGCTGCAAGTCCCTGCACACTCGTGCCGCGCAGAATATTCATCGTCACCGTTTCAGCGCGGTCGTCGGCCTGATGTGCCAGCGCCAGCCACTGCGCCTGGCGCTCCTGCAAGATTTCCGCCAGCGCCGCATGGCGCAGCGTGTGTGCTACTGCTTCAAGGCTCCGCCCCTGCGCTTTTTCGCGCACCTGCACGTGACGCCCGTGAAAACGCACGCCGCGCGCCTGGCAATATTCCTCGACAAAGCGCCACTCTTCGTCAGAAGCAGCGCGCAGATGATGGTGGATGTGTGCCACTTCGAGCTCGTAGCCACAGGCTGCACGCGCGCGCAGCAATAGATCCAGCATCGCCATCGAATCCGGTCCGCCAGAAACGGCGGCGATCACCCGCTCGCCCGGCGCCACATGTGTGCGCATAAATTCTGCGACCGCGTCCGGTCCTGGTCTGCTCATTGCGCCACAAGCTCCAGAAGCTGACCAAAGAGCAGATCCGTCGTGCTTACGGTGAGCGCCGGCGTTTGCAATCCTTGGAGCACCGTCACAGCGATATCCAGTCCCTGGGTGATGATGTCTGCGCGACCAGCAGTGAGCGCCGGCAACTCCAAACGTTTTTCCAGCGGCATCGCTTTAAGAATGTCGTTGATCTGAGCGATGGCGTTTGTGCCATAGGTCATCTGGTGGATCAGGCGTGGATCGTAGGTCTGCATGCCTTCAAAAAGCGCCGCCATCGTCGTGAGAGTTCCGCCGACGCCGACGAGGAGCACGTTATCGCCCTTCGGCGCCTGCTGGATCAGCGGCGCCAGCGCGAGCGAGAGCGGCCCGATGCGATCGGCCGATTCCTTGAGACGCACAGCGCCCACTGGCACCGACACTGCCTGACCAGCACCCTCGCCCCAGCACAATTCTGTCGAACCGCCGCCGATATCGAGCACCGCAATGCTGCGCCCCTGACGCGGCAGACCGTAGATCGCACCTTCGTAGCTGTAGCGCGCTTCTGCTTCCGGTGCGAGCAGCGTGATCTCTCGCTGCAACGCTTTCTCCATCTGCGCTTTCACAGCTTCACGGTTGGCCGCTTCGCGCAGCGCCGAAGTCGCGCTGATGCGACGCACGTCGACGTCGTTTTCGCGCGCTTCAGCAAGCAGCGACTGCACCGCGTCGATCGTGCGCGCCACCGCTGCTTCTTCCAGCGCGCCAGTCGCTGTCGCATTTTCAGCGAAACGGCTGTAGCGCAGCCGCTCTTCTGGCAGCGTGCCATAATGCGGCGCGCCTTCCAGCCAGGCCATGCGCACGCTATTCGAACCAATATCAATGATCCCGGTTTTCATATCGATCCTTCCTCTCAGATTTTGAAAATAGAAAACAGAGCCGTTGTCAATCAACGGCTCTGTGTCTGTCATCCATTAATAGCGATTGCCACTGCGGCGTTTCGCATTCATATTTTTGTTGAAGGATGCCAGCTTTTCGTCGCTGTCCTTCATAAAACGTGCAATTTTATCTTCAAAGCTTGGTGAAGGTTTCTGAGGTTTCTTGCGTTCCTTTGCCTGCTTGATAGAAAGCCCGATCTTTCCATTGTCGTTGATATTGAGGATCTTAACCTTAACCTCGTCATTCACAGTGAGATGATCGTGAATGTCTTTCACAAAGGTATCAGCGATCTCAGAAATATGCACCAATCCGGTCTCTCCGGTCTCCAGTTCGACAAACGCGCCGAAATTCGTGATCCCGGTCACTTTGCCCGATAAAATTTGCCCTACAGTATTGGACATGCGCTTGCTAGCCTCCCGTGTTTTTTCAAAATTTTTCATCTGGTTTCATTATACCGATGGATAGAAACCTCTGTCAAGTGGCAAACGGCGCAATTACTCTGCCGGCTCGGCATTTTCATCCGTCGTCTGCTGTCCATCGTCTGACTGTCCGTCTTCGTCATCCGACTGCTGGTCGCCGCTGTTTTCCCGCTGCGTCAGCAGGATTTCCCCCGGCTTGACCATTTTCAGATCTTCGCGCGCAGTTTTTTCCACGGCTTCTTTGGTCTGCATATAGGACACCTCGTTTTCGAGGTCACTTTGCTCCATCTGTGCCACCTGAGTCTGTGCCACGATGGTATTTTGCTGCGCCTTCAGATCGATGATCGAGAAGCAGCCGTTCATAAAAGTCATGCCGGCGTAGATCAGGATGATGAAAACGGCGATCTGCGTCCAGCTCCATTTTTTCTCTTCTTCCTGAAGAATGGCTGGCTGCTCCTTGCTCTGCTTTTTCATCTGCAGACGCGACGTGAGCTTATGATCTTTGTTGTTCGCCATTGACGCACTCCTTTCCGCTCTCCGATGTTCACAGTGTCTTCTATTATACGGCTTTCACCGCTGCGGCGCAAGAGCTGCTTCAGCGCAGCACCTCGTAGAGGCTGTCGGCCTCTTTGGCAGGCACCGTCTCACGCACTTCTTTGATGCGCGCGCGGAAAATTTTCTCACCAAACTGGATCTCGATCTCGTCGCCAGCTGCGACGTCGGTCCCCGCTTTTGCCACGCGACCGTTGATCTTGACCTTGCCGCCGTCGCAGACTTCCTTGGCGACAGTGCGGCGTTTGATGATGCGGCTCACCTTGAGAAATTTATCGATGCGCATGGTTGCCTCCTTCTCGTCTGAAAAAGTCTATGCAGTCATAAAAAATGAACCCTAAGCTGCCAACCGAGGCTACAGCTTAGGGCCATGAGTAAAATTTCGATATTGATTATTTACCGACAACAGCATCCTTAAGACCTTTGCCTGCCTTGAATGCAGGAACTTTGGTTGCAGGAATGGTGATAGGCTGCTTGGTCTGTGGGTTCTGGCCCTGACGTTCTTTACGTTCTCTAACTTCGAAGGTACCAAAGCCAACGAGCTGAACTTTTTCGCCGGAAACGAGGGTTGCAGTGATAGAATCAAAAACTGCATTTACAGCTTTTTCGGCGTCCTTCTTGGTCAGGCCGGACTTTTCAGCAACACTTGCAACTAATTCGGATTTATTCAATGAAATTTCCTCCCTAATTGTTTGTTTGATGTTTGATTGATGACTCCATAGCTTGCTTGAATTTTACCACAAACCCATGAGCATGAAAAGCGGGAAATCGCTTTCTTAACAAGTTTTTTGCGGTTTTGTGGGCAATTTAACGCGTTTTTATCATTTTTGGGTGTTTCCCAGCATTTTTTCAAGCTTTTCAGCCAGCGCCTGACCGCTGAATTCCAGCTCGCGCTCCTCGGCTGCTGCCTGAAAAGCCGCTGCGAGCAGGGTACGTTCTGTCGCGTCAGCACAAAGCGCCAGCATCTCTTCTTCAGAAACGCCACGCTTTCTGAGCTTGGCAGTGAGTTTTGCGAGCTTGAGCGTCACCGGGAGCACCGCTGGCAGCGTCTGCGGCTGATGGGTGGCAGCTTTTTCTGCGCGCTTGATGCTCTCCCAGTCCTGCGGCGCGTCGTTTGTTTCCGGCGCAAAAATGTGCGGATGGCGGCGGCGCATTTTTTCAGCAACGCCGTCGATCACCGCCTGCAGATCGAACGCGCCTTCTTCCTCAGCGAGCGCTGCGTGGAAGACGACCTGATAGAGCACATCACCGAGCTCCTCACGGAGATTTTCTGCGTCCTTGCGATCGATGGCGTCACAAACCTCGTAAGCTTCTTCGATCATATGCTTGCGCATGCTCGCATGCGTCTGCGCCCGATCCCAGGGACAGCCGCCCGGCGCCAGCAGCCGCTCCACCACTTCCACCAGCGGCGAAAGTTCTGCGTTTGTCATGAGCATCCTCCTTTCAACGAAAAAAGCGCTTCCGAAGAAACGCTTTGTCATTCAGTATCATTTGCCGCCCCATTTGCGCGCCAGTTTCGGCCCGATCTTTGGGAATTTTTCCAGCGTATCGCGGTCGATGCCGCCGATCACGAAGAGCACAGCAAAATAAACGATCACGCCGACGACCACGCCGCAGGCTGTCGTGAGAAATGCACTGCCGCCAAGCGCGAGCTTGACGAGCGTCACGCAGGCAGCCATGGCCAGCGTCGAAACGACAGGCTTGACGATGAGCTGCTTCAGCGAGAACCATTTCCAGCCGACGATGCGCCCAACCTGGTAGAGGTTGTGGAGCGCGGCCACCGCAAAAGCGATGACGGTCGCCAGCGCCGCCATGCGAATGTCTGCGCCAGCGCGCGTCAGGAGCACGTAGTTGAGACCGATCTTGAGCAGCGCGCCGATGATCAGGCTGGCCATTGGAATATAGACATGGCCCATGCCCTGCAGCGCACCGCTGGACACCTGATAAACGCCGATGCCGACCACGGCGAACGCGACATAGGAAAGCGCCGCGCCGGATGCTGCGTTGTTGTAGAGCAGAGCGCAGATCGGCGTACCCAGCGTCGCCAGTCCGGCAGCAGCTGGGAGCATGATGATCACCGTGAGCAGGATCGAAGTGCGGACATTGTGCTGCACGCCGTCGCCATCCTTCAATTCATACAGGTTGGCGATGGTCGGCACCAGACTCGAAGAGATCGCCGAAGTGATGATGAAAAGCAGATTGATGATCGGCATCGCATAGCTGGCGAGATAGCCGTATTGCACGAGCGCTTCAGCGTGGGCCATGCCGCTGGCTTCCAGGCAGCCAATGTCCATCGTGGAATCAATGAACTGGGTGATCGAGAGCACGAGTGCTCCGATGGAGATCGGGATCGCATAGATCACGAGCTGCTTGAGCATCGCGGCTGTGGATTCACGTTCCTCCGGCGTCACGATATTGGCCGGATGGTTGCTTCTATAATAATGGGCGAAGTAGATCGCCAGGAAGGTAAACCCGATGATCGTGCCCACAGCCGAGCCAAAGCTTGCGCCAGCGACGATCGTCGGCAGCGCCTGGCCAGCAAGCAGAAAGAGCGCGATGAAGATGACGCCGACGCGGAAAAACTGCTCCAGGATCTGAGAGATCGCCGTCGGTACCATCTGCTGATGCCCCTGGAAATAACCGCGGAGCACCGCCATCAGGCAGCTGAAAAGCATCGCCGGTGAGAGCGTGCGCAGGCTGAGCGCCGCTGCCGGTTCGTTGAACACGGTGCGCGCGATCCAGTCTGCCTGGGTGAATACGAAGAGCGCCACCACGATGCCGATCGCTGCCAGCATCATAAACGCAGCCTTGAGCAGGCGCACACTCTCGCCGTGCTCCCCACGCTCCTCATAAACAGCCACCATTTTCGACACCGCCAGCGGGATCCCCGCAGTGGACAATGCGAAGAGCAGCGAGTAGAGCGAATATGACAGTCCGTAGAGCGCTGCCCCTTCTTCGCCGACAATGCGGTTGAACGGGATACGATAGAGCGCGCCCAGCATTCTCCCAAGCACACCGGCTATGGTGAGGATGAGCGCGCCCTTAAAGAACGATTTTTGTTTTGTTGTCATGCGCGATCTCTCGGCTTAAAGCACGTGCTCGCGGATGATGGTCTGTTCGCGGCCAGGACCAACGGCAACGATCTTCACAGGCACACCGGTGAGCGCTTCCACGCGGCCAACGAACGCCTGCGCTGCTTCTGGCAGCTCGTCGAACGTTGTGCAGCTCGTGGTGTCACACTGCCAGCCTGGAACCGTTTCGTAGATCGGTTCGACCTGTTCCAGATCTTCGAGGCGGCCAGGGAAATATGGGATCTCCTCACCGCGCAGCTTGTAGCCAGTGCAAATCTTGATCTCTGGCAAGGTATCCAGGATATCCAGCTTCATCAGCGCCAGACCAGTGATGCCGTTGAGACGGATCGCATAGTTGACGATCGCCAGATCCATCCAGCCGCAGCGACGTGCGCGTCCGGTGACGGTGCCATATTCATGGCCGCGCTGCTGCATTTCTTCGCCAATGGCGTCGTTCAGCTCCGTTGGGAATGGACCAGCGCCAACGCGGGTCGTGTAGCTCTTGATGATGCCCAGCACCTCGTTGATATGCTGTGGACCAACACCAGCGCCTACACAGGCAGCGCCAGAGTTTGGATTGGACGAGGTGACGAATGGATACGTCCCGTGGTCGATATCCAAAAGCGTTCCCTGCGCACCTTCGAAGCAGACCTTCTTGCCAGCTTTCAGCGCCTCGTCCAGCAGATAGGACGTATCGCAGATCTGATCCTTGATTTGCTCCGCCAGCGCCAGATATTCGTCAGCGATGGCATCCGCGTCGAACGGTTCTACGCCGTAGAGCTTCGTCAGCAAATTGTTTTTCAGCGCCACAGCGTTTGCCAGACGTGCGCGGAAATAGTCAGGATCCACCACATCGCCCATGCGCAGGCCCGTGCGCGCGCATTTATCCATGTAGCAAGGGCCGATGCCGTTTTTCGTGGTGCCGATCTTGGCGTCGCCCTTGGCCATTTCTTCGCATTCATCCTGCTTGATGTGATAAGGCATGATCAGATGGCAGCGATCGCTGATGCGCAGGCGGCTCACATCCACGCCTTTTGCCTTCAGGTATTCCATTTCTTTAATGAGCACCTTGAGATCGACCACGACACCGTTGCCGATGACACAGGTTGCATGGCCGGAGATGATCCCCGATGGGATCAGGCGCAGCTTAAATTCTTCGCCGTTGACCACAACCGTGTGGCCAGCGTTGTTGCCGCCCTGGTAACGCACAACATAATCCGCGCGCTCTGCGAGGTAGTCGGTGATCTTCCCTTTCCCTTCGTCGCCCCACTGTGCGCCTAACAATACCAATCCTGGCATAGTTCTTCACCTCAAATATAATAAGTTTTTGTCATTCAACAGAGAGTGAGCGTCCCGTCTGGAGACGCATGTGCGCATTCGCACACGATTATATGTTACCATATTCCACCACCCCGGTCAACGCACGACGGCTGTTATCATTAAATCAAAACACGCGCCTGGCAGAGTCACCAAGCGCAAGCGAACACAATTATTTTTCGCGGAGAATGATCCACTGACCCTTACGATTATTTCCTGACCGTCGAATGATTTTTTCTTCCTGCAACCTTGCCATCATTCTTTTTACAGTAATCAACGAAACGCCCAGTTGCTCGCTGTATCTTTTTTGCGTTGCCTCCGGTTCTTGCTCAATCAATAACATCAACCGTTCTATTACTTTATCATTTGTCACACGATCAGTGTCACATTTCTCACCATTAGTATCATAATTGGCATCAATGGTATCTTCATCAGCTTCGCTGATACCATTGATACTATTGACACCAATCTTCCTGCGATACACATTAATGCGCAGATCCACATCGCCGCCAATGAATTCCGGCGCGCGCAATCCGGCCGCCATCACTTGGCTGGTAATGCGCGGAATGCCGCTGCCCCAGTGTTCGATCAGATTCATATAAGAAAACGCATAGGCCAGCGCTTCGTTACGGATTTTCGAGTAGCCCTCCTGCATACGCTCAAGCGTCTGCCCCATCGGCAATTTTCCTGGCGAGGTAACTTCCAAACGATCGTCGTAGATCGCCACCTGAATCGCACCATGATCCAGATAACTGCGATGCACTGCCGCATTAATGATCAGCTCACGAATTGCCTCCGGCGGAATCTCGTACACATCCTGTCGATACAGGCCATCAAATTCTGCACCCAGATGAATATTGCGCAAAACAAATTGATACGCCTGCTCAATCTGCTCCCAGATTGGTCCGCCATATTCCCGCCGGTCCACAAAAACCGCACGCGTTTTTCCCTTGAACACGCCGCATTGAATCATCGCCGGTGGCACCGCTGCGTTCCCGGTGAGAATCGCATAGGCATTTGTCGCTAATGCCACACCATCTTTTTCTGCCAAAATCCCCCAGCTCAAGAGCTGCCCACGCCCAACATTTTTGATCGCTGCCCGCTGCTCGTCGCTGCGCGCATTGCGTCGCGCCTCTTCCTGCATCGCCCGACAAAGCGCATCAATGTCGTCTTCCGACACCGTCAGCTCCGAACAGATTGCCTGATCAAAGCTGCGGTTTCTCCCTTCAAAGAGCAGCTCTCTAACCATGTAGCGATCCGCCGGACGCGTCGTGCCCGCCACGCGAATGTATACACCGCCATTCAACCCCAGCGATTTGATAAAATACGGCCGCTGACCGCCGGCAGCACATCTACCACGATCACTGTCTTGCCAGCGATCGTCTGCAGCATGATATCCGGCACGATTGCTGGCTCGCAGCTGTCAGAAATAGCATTGGCGATCGCATCCATCATCTTAAAAACGTCCGCTTCATCCACGCCAACAATTTCCCGTGTACCATCCGCCACGCCAAACACCAACCTGCCGCCAAAGCTATTGGCAAAGGCCACCACCGTCTTCATATAGTTCAAACTTTTCTCCGGCACGCGCGCCTTATATTCCACGTTCACCGATTCGCCGTTTAAAATTTCTGCAACAGACATACACTCACCTCCACAAATCAATCTTGTATTAAGCATACCACATTCCGCCATACCCTCACAACGAAAATTCACCAAGCAATCTTTCGCCGCCGTGTTTGCGCGAGAGAAATGGCAGTTCGCTGAATAAATTCCCGCGCACGCAAAAAACGCTCCACGCATAGTGCGTGGAGCGCGCGGGTTCAGAGCCCAGCCTGCTCGATGCCGCTGAAGAGATAGCCCATGTGGGCGGTGGAATTCAGTAGCACGACGCGCCAGGTTCCTTCATTATATTCGAGGACATTGATGCAGGTGTTGTCCTGCTTGACCTGCCAAAAATGGTCCATGCCGATGCCCATCAGGTCACAAATAATCGCTTTATTGACGGCGTCGTGGGCAGCGACGAGGATGGTTTCGTCGGGATATTTTTCCACGTATTCGTCAAACGCTGCGCGCACGCGGCGGCGCACGTCATCGAGATTTTCACCGCCGTCAGGCATCTGCACGAGATGCGGCTGGCTGTGCCAGCGGGCAAAATCTTCCGGATACGCTTCTGCGATCTCGCTGGCGAGACGCCCTTCCCAGCTGCCGTGGTTGATCTCAGAGAGACGCTCGTCGGCGCTGACGCTGAGATCGTGGAGATCGGCACAAAACTGGCAGGTTTTGAAGGAGCGCTGGAGCGGGCTGGAAATGGCGCGGTCGAGAGGAATATTTTTGAGCCCTTCTGCGAGCAGACGGCCCTGTTCCAATCCGCGCTCAGAGAGCGGCGTATCTTCCTGGCCCTGGTAGCGGCCTTCGACGTTCCAAGTGGTTTCGCCGTGGCGAACGAGGATGATTCTTGTCATAGCGCCTCCTCTTATTCTTCGCAGTGGATGAGCTTGACATCGAGGATGCCTTCGATGCCGGAGATCTGCAGCAGGATATCGTTTGGAATGTCTTCGCTGACAGCGACGGCCATGATGTTCGTGCCAGATTCAGTGGTGTTGCCAACCTGCATGCCGTTGATGTTGATCTGCGCCTTGCCGAGGATGGTGGCGATCTGACCGATCATATTTGGCTGGTCAACGTGTGGCACGAGAAGGAGATAGCCTTCCGGTGTGAAGTCGACGCGGTACTGGTCGATCTGCACGATCTTTGGCAGCTTGCCATCGAAGAGGGTGCCGGCGATCTCGTGCTCACCATTGGAGGTTTTGATGCGCGCGGTGATGGCGGTGGTGTAGTAACCGCTCTTGTGGCTCTTGGATTCTTTCACATCGATGTTGCGTTTTTTGGCGAGCCCTGGTGCGTTGACATAGTTGACACTGTCCTGCAGGATCGGATTCAGCAGACCTTTAAGGAAAGCGGTGGACAGATGCTGGGTTTCCGTGCCGGAAAGTTCGCCGCTGTATTCGATCTCCACTTCCTTGACAGGGCCATTGGCGAGATAGATGGCGATGGTGCCCATGCGTTCAGCGAGGCCAAAATATGGCTGGATGACGGCAGCGACGCTCTTAGGGATTGGCGCCATGTTGACGGCATTCATGACTGGTTTGCCGCTGAGCGCATCGATGACACCGTAAGCAACGTCGACGGCGACGCCTTCCTGGGCTTCAACGGTGGAAGCACCGAGGTGCGAGGTCTGTACAACGTTGAACATGCCAAGGTATGGGTTATTGTCGAGGGTGAGCGGCTCGTTTGGATAAACGTCGATGGCAGCGCCGGCAACTTTTCCGCTCTTGATGGCTTCAGCAATGGCGATGTTATCAAAGCATTCGCCGCGGGCGCAGTTGACGAGGTGAACGCCGTCCTTCATTTTCGCGATGGCGTCAGCATCGATCATATCGCGGGTTTCTTTGGTGAGCGGCGTGTGGATGGTGATGTAGTCAGATTTCGCGAGCAGCGTGTCGAAATCGACGAGCTCGATGCCGATCTGGTGCGCGCGTTCTTCTGTGATGTATGGGTCGTAACCGATGACGTTCATTTCAAACGCCTGCATGCGCTTGGCCACACGGCTACCGACGCGACCAACACCGATGACGCCCAGCGTGCGTCCCTGCAGCTGAATGCCGGTGAAGCTCTTGCGGTCCCACTTGCCTTCCTGGATGGACTGGTGCGCCTGTGGAATGTGGCGGGTGACAGCGAGCATCATGCCGATGGTATGCTCAACGGCTGCGATGGTGTTGCCTTCCGGCGCGTTGCAGACGACGATGCCGCGAGCAGTCGCTGCTGGAATGTTGATGTTGTCAACGCCGACGCCGGCGCGGCCGATGACCTTGAGATTGTGCGCAGCGGCGATGACCTCTTCAGTCACCTGCGTCTGGCTGCGGGTGACAAGCCCGTCGTACTCACCGATGCAGGCGAGGAGTTCTTCCGGCGGCATGTTGGTCTTGACATCGACATCAAAGTGTTCACGCAGAATGGCGACGCCTTTTTCGCTGACGTCATCGCTAACTAAAATTCTCATAATGGGTTCCTCCTGTTTATTTACTCATGATCTTTTTGATACTGTTTCATATAATCCGCCAGCGCCTGGCAAGCTTCCAGCGGCACAGCGTTATAGGCCGACGCACGGCAGCCGCCGACGGAGCGATGGCCATTGATACCAACGAAGCCCAATCCTTTGCCGCGGGCGATGAAATCTTTTTCCATTTCCGGCGTCTGCAGATTGAACGTGATGTTCATCTTGCTGCGGTAAGGTTTTTCCGCATGGCCGATGTAGAAGCCGTCGGATTCATCGATCGCGTCGTAGATGAGCGCCGCTTTTTCCGCATTGCGCGCTTGGATCACATCGACACCGCCCTGGTTCTGTATCCAGTGCAGCGTTTTGTTCACCATATAGATGGCGAAGACCGGCGGCGTGTTGTAGAGGCTGTCTTTGTCGGCGAACGTCTGGTATTTGAGCATTGTCGGCAGATTCGTGCGCGCTGTGGCGAGAAAATCTTTTTTCACAATAGCGATGGTCACGCCGGCAGGGCCGAGATTTTTCTGCGCCCCAGCATAGATCAGATCAAAATCCGCCACA